>Ga0123342_1000115_pt1 | contig 96198 bp, 48 predicted proteins | sample Turbeawhitnodule_FD_89960 | JGI IMG/M metagenome (GOLD analysis project Ga0123342, IMG submission 89960) | Root nodule microbial communities of legume samples collected from Mexico - Turtle bean Mexico white nodule | ecosystem: Host-associated > Plants > Roots > Nodule | place: Mexico: Nepantla...
CAAACCCAGGAGGATTTTCCCAAGTATAAGCATAACTAACTGATAGAACAATCACCCATGCTGCAGCTGAAACAACTTTTAGAATGTATCTCAACTTAACATGCATAGACATGCTCCATTGTGCTTTCCAACTGAGGATCACATCCAGAATAGCTGCCCATGTAAACATAAAGTAAAAATTATAACCATAAGCAACTTACACTTTCATAATGCCAAGATTGTTTAAAACAACGTGGGTACAAAAATGGCCTTCAAATCGCAAGTAAAAACCAAAAAAAATCACTAAATAAATCTTCCTCTGATGTCTGTCAGCGGTTGCATGTTAAACAGACAAGCATTAAAATAGAAGAACAAAGGGCTCTTGAATAGAAGCCAGAGTATATAGCCTAAAATTTTGTACAAAAATATGAATCTGGCTATTGAGAAATATCCACAAGCAATATATGTGCTGGTAAGATTTGCTATTACCTACCTTGTCCAAGCTTCAAGATAGCAGCAGTTATAAACACACTAAGCACCTTCTTGAAAACATTCACATCAAAGATTGCACTTGGATCCCCAGTTCCATTCCAAGCAACAATAATCATAGCCTAAGATAAATTAGCTCTTTCAGAAATGGATTTATTTTGCTAGATATTGAATGAAGGAAAAAATCATACACATAGATTGCGAAGGACAACAGTCAAATTATTACCTGTAAGCACAGAATAAAAAAACCCCACATGCGATCAAAACTTCTGAAAATATGCCAAAATGACCTTATCTCAACAAAATTGACTTTTCCAACCCATTTGTCCCTGCTAACTGGCTTGTTATCCTGTAGATTCAAGTATACAGCAAGGCTTAAAATCCAGTGGCAGGAACATGTTTTAGGTTTTCAGCAGTAGCTATCCAAATGTACTTCTTTTACAGCAATGGGAATTAATAAAGCACCCATTTAACAATTCAAATCAGGATCATAATCAAATGGAGAACATTTTCTTCCCATTTTCAGAAAAGAAAATCCAAGCAGTCATTGATTATCATAATGATTCTTTACAGAAAAAAGTATTTCATAACCAGTAATCAATCAAATATATGATGCATGTCACCTATAGATCAATTTTCAACTTTGAAACAACTTTTTCTTCTAAGAACTAAATTTATAAAACTTAAATAAACTGAGAACATAATCAATGCTTACATTAGATTTGTCAAAATTTAGCTGCTCAACTGGCAGGCAAAAAAAATCGGCATCAGCACGCATTGGCCAACCAAGCCGAAAACAATCAACTGACCTACAATTGTCATTGAAAATTAATACCAAAACAGATACAAATAAAAAGTGAGAATCAATTAATTATACCAGAAATATTCATTTAAATCATCATAGTTCCTCCATTGTGAATGCTTTGACCTCCCCTTTTTGCTCCGTTCAGCTTCCTATTGAGCAGAGAAATCATCAATTTTTTGGTACATAATATAACTAGTGTGTGTGCTACATACAGAAACAACATAAAAGAATGAAAAGAAGAAAATAATGAATTGCATAAAGCACCTTTGCAATCACATCATATATTGGAGTTACAACTTTCCTTAAGAAAGCCTCTTCTTCACCTCCATAGGCGGGCTTGACATTCTCTCCAGTCATTGGACTAACATTACCAGCAAGCATACCGTACAATTCAAAAGCCATCTATAACAAGCACCATTAAATGATGCCAAAAGTCAATATCAACAAAAGTTGGTTCCCTTTGAAAAAATTCACTTAATACCGATAATGTAAACACATGCAAAAACCACAGAACATGTATCTGTTAGGGATAGGAACATTCATTGTGATCTTGGGATTTGTGCATTATCCAGGCCTCAGGAGTAAACAGCTCCTCTTACACGAGGATGCATGCTAGAACTATAAAACCACTAGGAAATAAAACGACATCAAAACTATGACAAGATTTGTTTTAAGACAAGTTTATTTTAAATCTTATTTTCAGTTTGGCTCTAGTCTGTTTAGAACACCAATGAACACAAACGTTTTTCTACTTCTTTTCCATGTTGAAAGCAATGTGAAAAAACAAATTAGTAAGGGTTCTAAAAAAGGTTTTGGCTTAGACTTGACATATATAGACTCTCCAATTCAAACTGTTTCTAACTATAGAAGGGGGAAATTTGACACAATAGTTACCCAATAAGTGAAACTGATAATGGGCCAAGTACAATCCCTGGGGTAAATCCAGTTATAATATTTGGAATGAAAGCCTACAAGAAGATTCAAGCAAGTAGGAAGAAGGGGTGATAACAGAGATCATGTGACAGAAAAAGTCAAGAAAATTAGTTTGAATTTAAATTAGGTTCCATTACCCTGAATAATTTCACTTGTCACTTACACATCTTTTATATATAAATGCACATCTTTGTAAACAACATAGATTGGATTAAGTTACAAAGCTCACGTGGTGATAGATGTAGCAAAGGCATTCTGGCATGAATCTTAGGTTGGCAGCTTCACCCCATATCAGAAGATACAGACCCATATATAGTAGCTTACGCTGCTGCACTTCTTGCTGTATGGTCGGCAACCTGCAACATTCCGCAATATATGTCACAATAGAAACTGAAATAAGCATACACTGTGAGGGAAACAAAATAACAAGAGTTAAAATTAAAACAAGCTGCAAAATAAGAATCTGCGTTCAAATTTGAAAGTCAAATAAATGTTAAGAGCATGAATAATGATTTAAAAATATAGAAAAACTACAACATATAACAAGTTCAAAAAAGTTTCTTGTTCCCAAAAGTAAGTATAGCGGTTCAAGTTAATAAAAAAGCAGTTGCAAAATCTTTAAACATTAATAGAACAGAAACTCTCACCAAAGGCTACTCTTCCGTCCCAAATACTTGCACCACTTTTTGTAATTCTTAAAAAGTTTCTTCATCACTTCTGTCAGTGCGCGCTCATCCAACTAAGGAAAAAATACATACAAGTCAAAAGCTGGTTTTAACACAAAATAATGAATGAATATTTGACTGGGTGATCATAATAAAAATGAAATATCGAAACGTGTAAACCATAACTGTTCAGAACAGGAACCATGAGGGGGAAAAAAAGTATCTGCTGAGCATCTTGAAATTTCCATTAACTTTCATTTAGCCAATTTCAACACAAAAATTGAAATAACCAAGTGTTAAATTACTTATTCTGTCCCTCTCTCCCCTTGAAACAAAAGAAAAAAGAAAAAAGGTCTACATACATTTAAAGTGTAAAGTAGCACTCAACTTTATAATTAAATTGACCACATTGAATAGAGAACCCACCTTCTATATGAAACTATTAAATTAAAACACATTAAAGGCTTCAGAAGAAACATGACAACTAAAAACTTTAAAAAAAATTGAAATGGGGAATTACCGTAATGATCCATATTGAAACAAATTGGGGTAGGGGGCCTGTATAAAATATTCAAGTAAAACCTACCTTTGGCTGTTGATCAGGCTTGGGAAATTGTCTGATGTGCACATTTGCAAGCAATAAGATCAAATGCTCTCTCTGATTTGCTAAATTGTGCTTCTGTATTTTGTACAAGAAGTGGCAAGCAATTTGAATTGCTGTTGTTAGTAACAAATACATCATGTTCTGTTCAACTAATTCAAATTTAATACAAGACTCGAATGCTTAAAGATGTGAAAAGTTCCAGACTCAAACTTACCTGAAATCCAAACATTACGCCAAGCCAGTCCAGAATGTCTTCATCTTTTTTTTTCTTGTAGTCCTTTGGCCAGGCTAGACCCCTTGTGTTACGAAGAGCATATACAGCCGCTTGGATCTGTGAAGAGTGATCAACAAGTATTTTCATTAAAACTATAAGTACAGAATATGAACATGACAAGAGTACATAAAGAGATAGAAATCATACCTCAGGAAATCTCATTATTGCCTGATTTGCGCTATCAGGATCAAGAGGAAGAATATTGAAAGGTACTAAGATCTCTGTTTTCTCGGCAACTTTATCCTGAGTCTCCAAAATCTGTTACAACGGTGAATCAATCATTAATCTTAAGCGACAGTGAAATTAAAATTACAATGAAATTCCAATTAAAATCATCTTATTTAATTATCGATAACATTAAAGGAGATACAAAAAGATAACCTCTCGATCAACTTCCATAGATTGTGTCATGTTAACAGCCTTCAAAACCTCAAAAAGAACATTAGCAGTCTGATATGCCTTGGTAAGCTGTGCACTGAAAGTAAGAGGACACACTCACTGTAACTCACAAGATAGACAAAGAACATATCACACTGCACACTATGTAGACAACATACCGATCAGCTTTATCAGCAGCATTTTGTAAGGCTTGGATATATTTTTTGTAGTAATGCTGATAGAAGCTCTGCATCTCGCGAGCATCACTTTTCTTTACTCTTCCTTTCAATGTTGGATCATTTTCCTAAAATTGGAACTAAGTGTTAAAAGATATATCAATTAAATTGATATAAGGGCGTTACCATTTTTAAATTTAGTTAGTGGCTATCATTGTCGTTCATTCTAAACAACGGGAGAAATGTTCATAAATAAGATGTCCAGGAGTCATGCATTCTCAATTCAATTTCATAGTACCACTAACCAATAGCTACAACAGAAGCATTAAGAGTGTCAGACCTAGAATGTATTGAGCTCAAAGCTCAGTAATCCAAATACATAAGAATACACTTGAAATCCTAGGCAAGAAACCAATTATTAATTTTCTGCAAACGTGTTCGTTATAACTCAGTTACTACTCAGATGATATCCAAGAGCTGATTCATTTTTTCTTTCAATACCGATGGTCTGTTTGGTTTTAGAAAATGTGTTTCACTTTTGTTTCCATCTCCTCTTCAGAAATATTTGCAAAAGTGACACTTAATTTCCTGTTATACATTTTCTATTTTCTTGTTCTTACTTTTTACCATTAGTGGTGCAAATATTTAAAAATAGAAAACAGGACACCTTTTTAACTACTAAAAAAAGAAACATTATAACTGCATCATGTATAAATGAAACAAAAAATGATCAATGCTTACTCTTTCCAAACGTTGAAGAAGGGCAGTTTTGAATTGCCGAACACCACGACCACTTGAAGTAGGATCCAGCCTATGAGCTTTCTCAAACGCATAAAACCGGCCTACAACAAAAAAATACACATGCCCCACACAAAAATACATTCAACCATCAAAAAATAATTAAGGTGTGTAGTAAACTCTTCAACACCAACGGAAGCTTGGGAAACCTGGGTTAGCCAATAAAAGGTTTACATAACTTCACAAAGGGTGTGCTTGGTTAAACAATTTACTTTAACTAAGCACTTATTCTATAAACCATTCTTATAAGTGGACTTACGTCACAAATTCGACCATCGAACTTGCTGAAATAAGCTAAAAAGAGGTCAAACTAATGACCTACAGCTAAAAAGAACTTAAGGAAGTCGTAAGCTATCTTTACGATTTCAAAGAAGCTGTTCCAAACACTCCCAATATCTGAACGAAACGGAGCAACGGACACTACGCAAGCAAAGAGTTTCGTCCAAGCAAGAGCACACACGTGGACACTAAGAATACTGCAGCTCACATCACTACATTTCCAATTATAACCAACGCAACAAATCAGCACAACACTGAAAAAAAAAGCCACAACTCCACATGAAGCATTTCGGTGTACATGAACAGACGGAAGTTTCGGCATGGCAAGGAAAACGAAGAGTTGAGAAAGTGCAGAACGAAACAAACTTACAGAGATAAGCGACTCTAGGATGAGTCTTCTCGACCTCATTAGCAACGCGAAGAATCGGTGCAATCTCAACAAGAGACGACGGCACGACCTCGCTGTCAAATATCGCCTCGCCAAGGTTCCCGGCGGTTTGCGTCCGCGTGATCCGCCTCTGCGACGGTCCCTGCGTCTCCGACGACGGCCCCGCCCTCGACGACATCCTCCGACGGATCTAGCTCCAAAAACAGCAATGTGTGCAGAGCACAGAAAGAAACGCCAGCATGCAAAATCAATGCATTGAGACGAAACGCCAAGCACAACGCAGTGGTTGGCGTGGAGGAAGAGAGCGCAGATAAATGGAAGCTGGAGAGAAGAGTTTTGCGGTGAAAGGAAGAAGAACCCTAGCGAAATGGAAATGGGAGATGAAGCGAGAGTGTGAGAGTGTTTGCAAAGAAAAGCAAAGACAGAAAGGAATGTTGTGTGGGAAGTTCGAGGGGTTGTTACTATTGAGGACAGAGAATGCTTTCTTCGCCGCTGTAGTATGGTGCTACATTTCGTCAAGCGAAGTCATAGAGTGGGTCCCACTCTTTCGTTTTTGGACTTTGCTTCAACCAAAATGCCCAACTTTTTTGCCTCAATTAACGGTTTTGCCATTCGCTGCACGTTCAAATTTTAAACTCCAACGTTCAGATTAAAACTGAATAATTTTCATTTTTATATCTATTTTAATACATTAATTTATATTTTTTAAAAGGTAGTTATTTTAAAATGTTTATTTTAAGTTTATGTATCTCTAGTGTTCTACAAGAAAACTTAGAGGTCGAATGATGAAACATCTTAGAGGTCTTTCACGTTAAAACATATGTTAGCAATATTAATTATAATTAAGAGTTGTAAAGTATAATTAAACGGTTAAAACATATGTTAGCAATATTAATTATAATTAATATTTATAAAGTATAATTAAATGATTATTGGATCTATATTAGTTTTTTTTTATAGCATAAAGTTAATACAAATGTATAAATAAGAGGGTATCATTTCTAATGTTTGTTTAAACTCTATATTGAATCAATTAAATATATATTAATTATCTGACTTAAGTGTTAAAGTATTAGACTCTATTAAAAAAAGACAGCTGAAATCAAACAAAATAAAAAAAAAAATCTATAATGGATATTTGGTCTGGAATAAGTTGTGACAACTTCTAGATTTAGTTTTTATCAAAATAGATAATTGAGTTTGATTTAAGAAAGATAAAAAAAGAAAATGTTAATGTTTTGCTTATTCAAATTAAAAAATATTCATAAATAAAATGCTTATTAAAAAACGGATAAGATTTAAATATATTCTAATAGGTTAATTTTATTTTAATATATTAAGTTAGGTAAAATCTTTAGGTTTAATTTTATCGAATTAGATAAGAAGGTTTAGTAATTGAATTTGATTTGAAAAAAGAAAAACAAATATTCGAGTTTAAATTCACTTGTGCTTCTTCAAACTGAAGAACGTTCACAGATTAAATGCTTATTAACAATAGGATAAGATTTAAATATATTTTAATATATCAGTTTTGTCTTTTTTTTAATAACTGTTTTTTTTAATTCTTATTTTAAGTTTACATAAATTCTCTAGGTTTAATTTTATCACATTAGATAAGAGAGTTTAATAATTGAGTTTGATTTAAGAAATATAAAAGAAGAAAACGTTAGTTTTGCTTCACTTCTACTTCTTCAAACTAAAGAACATTCAGGAATAAAATGCCTATCAATAATATGATAAAATTTAAATATATTTTAATAGGTCAATTTTATCTTTTTTTTAAAATAAGTATTTATTTGAAGTTTACGTAGAATCTAAGTTTAATACTTTTTACTTACCAAACTGTTTTAGAATTATAATTTTAATTCATAAACATAATTTTAAACGATAATAATCCTTGAAATTGTACTGTACTAATACTTTTTTGTACGTTTAGCTCAGTTTGTTTTTAACTAAAAAGTAACTTTTAAGTTAAAAGATGAATTGTAACTTAAAAAACAAGTACGAGTTCTTTATCAAGAAAGTCAGAAAATGGAATTAGTTTTGTTATATTCTATCAAGTTTTTTCCTTCACTTGAGGCTATACTTTTTTTAAAATTAAATTTCAATATTTTTTTTCAAAACAAGTGTTAATTAACAATCCTGTTTGTATATAAATTAGAGAAACTAGTGAGTAGTTATCTCAATAAATAAAAAATTGCAAGGAATATTTGTTAATATTAGCAATTTTAGGATTTTTTTTTCTTAATTGACGTTGTACATGTTGTCAAATTGAGACACCGATATTATTTTAAAATGATTTATTTAATATTTAGTTTATATTTTATTATAAGTTTAGATTTTGAAATTTAAAATAAATTTTTATATCAATTTTTGTATTATTGTGTGTACTGAAATTTTGACAAAACACGTTTAACAGTACAAATAGGAAGAAAAATTAGGCATATTGAATAAAATAAGTCAATATTGCAAATATAAAAATTATAAAAATTTCATATTAAAAAATAATACATGACTAATGAACAAGATAAAAAATAGGTGAAAACCATTTATTTATAGTTATTCGTTATTATTTTTTAAAAATATTATATGTTTTTATATTCTTATCTAACTTGTTATTGTTGGAGACGATTTTCCTCTTAGCACATAAAGAATAAATAAAAGTGTTTAAATATTTTATTGGTATAAATATAATATATGTGTTTCATATTATTTATTAGGATAATTTGTTTGGTACAAAACTATTTATAAAATCACCAATTGACTTCTTAATATTGTGTTTGTTTTTATCATATTAGTTGATAACTTCAATAATTTTATCATCTATTTTTTTCTAAAATTTTACTTATCATGGATTATTAGTTGGTCACTTACCATCACTTGTTTGAAACTTTATTGTGCTTGAAAACGCTTTATGCAAAATCGCAAAGAAACACACTATAATTCTTTATTGTAAAAAAGTCATCATGTGTAAAGTAAAGTATTTTTGGTTTACAAAAACAAAACTTTACATCTTACTAGTTACTTGTATTGAGCGTCTATTGGATTTCTCAAAAGATTAAGTCGAGATTTCTCGATCTTCAATGAATGTTGAATACCATTATATGGTCATTGTCAACTGTGAAATTATTTAGCTTAAATCATTACTTAAGTTTTTCTATATTCATCATTTGACACGTATGTCATTGTCTTGTGATGGTTAAATAAATTTTACATTATCACACAAAAAATATTTTTAACGAAGAGATTAAAGATATTAAGGTTACAGATCATACATTTTTTTAGGGTTAAATGTGTTCCATTTTTGTATTATAACACGAAATTAGTTTTTGTCATTGGTTCAAACTTTAAACCATTCATGTATTTATAGTATGAAAATGATTGAGATTGGTATGCGTATGTGAATTTTGTTCAATTTGAGGTTTCAGTTATCAACCCATTGTAATTATTTACCGTGGACATCAATCTGCAATTTAAACAAACACAAATTTTTTTAAAAAAACTATCAATCATTGAAAACCTACAATTATTTTAGACATGATCTATTATTTTTTTTATACTACAAATACTCAGATGTTAAAATTCGGACCAAAGAGAAAACAATATTTCGTATTATTTTAAAAACATATTTAACCATGTTGTTATGATTTTTTTACAAATTTTTTGGTGAGCAACAATTTCAATTCTTTATAAGTCCCCATTTGATAAACATAAAAAATATAACATGATATTACTTTACCTTCTGTGATTAATACATAAAAAAATCATCAACAAACTTAATAATTAATATTTTAGCTTCCTTTACCTTAGATTTTTTAGACTAAGAAAATCAGACACTGAAAAAAAAAATCACGAATCAAAAGTACAAATGACACAAACAACTTAAAGTTCCAAAAAATGTAACCATAGAAAAACATAACATCAAACTAAAATTAAAAAAAAATAAAAATTAAACTCATATATTACAAATCATGCATGCATGTGATTTAAGACCCAATAGAAGAAAAAAAAAAGTCAAACTAGTGAAACCAGTGTTGTACTTTAGTCATGGTTGACTCGGAATCAACAAAATCCTAAGAATGAAGAACAAATGTATAGTTTCTGACACAAGTAAACAGTAGAAGAAGAATAAAGAGAAAATGTGTTTTTCATATTACTTTCTAAACCCTTTGTTTCTATCTCATTTATAAGGTCAAGCTAAAATTTTCTAAACATTTATACTAATTACACCACCACTTTAAACTTATTTCCCATCAACGACAATTAATATATGACACTTACATAAATTAAATTAACACATAAAAATCTGAATCCCTCGTATATGTTTCAGAAATAAAATATATACCTAAGTCTTTATTTTTGTATATAATTTTACTCATAACAGATATATCTCATAGTTATAATTTCAAATGTGACTTAATTTAATCGTTAGCTCAATTTTCATCTTTCTATTCCTAAAATTTTAACCATCTATAATTTTTTTTTTTACTTTTAATTGCATTTTTAATATTTCAAAACAATTTACTAGAAAATTAAAAATAGTTTTTATATCATACACTATAATAAAATAATTAAAAAAATATAATATAATAATAAAATATAATTAATCATTATATTAATTAAGTTAAATATTATTAATAAACTAAAAAATTATTAATATCTAAATTAGTTTATATCATTAATAAAAATTACAAAATAATTTATAAATTGGCTACTAAATTTAAAATTTAAAGTATTCAATAATTTAGCTACCAATAATCTTTTAATATATAAAAAAATATAACTTACTCAATATAATAATTAATTATTTATTATTTTTAAAAATATTTAATTTAATATATTTTACATTAATAATAATAATAATTTTTTAATTTATAAAAAGTATATAGTTTACTCAATATACTACTTAATACCAATAAGTTACATTAAAACGGAATTTTTTGTATATATTGTTATAAATACATATATAAATATATTTTTTTATTTTTTTTAACGCGAATATTCTCATTATTTATTTTGCAGGGATCACATGTATACTGGAACTAGATAAGACCGCTATAATTTTTTTTATTAATAAGTATTTAATGTAACTGTATAATAAGAAACTAAATCTTGACACAACTAATTTTTCCTAAAATAACACTTGCATTAGATCAATATAGTTTTGCATTGGACCAGTTCAATTACAAGTTAAAAAAAAAATTAGAACACAAATACAAAGACAATTTTTAACTACTTTAATCTTATTCAACGACAGTGTTTGAAAAATAAATTTTAATTAATTGATATTCTATTTTTATATATTTTTAATGGGAAACAATTGAGATTTTTTTAAATAGTATTAACCAACTTTCTTAGTCAGCATAAAAAATAATGATTTTTCTTATTTTAATTTAGTGGAAATTATAGATAAGAATTGCACAAACAAATAATGACAAAAAAATATTTATTCTACCTATCTTAATCATTAAATGGTAGCTCGTTAATATCAATTATCAAACATCTAATTTAATCTTCTTAATATTTGGTATTTAGTATTTCAATTTTTATGATATTAATTATTTCCAAGCATGACAAAATAAATGGTTTTAACAATTAAAAGCCCTGATTAGCAAAACACATGCATAGTTAATTTTAGGTATTTTTTGAAATTTTAATATAATAAATATGTAATTAATTTATTTACATAATTAATGTGGTAAAAAATAAATAATATAGTAAGTAGAGATAAAGGGCCTTAGTAGTCGTACCTTGAAACGGGAAATCAAGGATCGAACTTTTCGGAGACGAGCGACACGTGTACATCACGAATATACAATCTGAACCGTTCATTAATAGAATTAAGATCTAGCCGTCTATTTGTTCCTGTCCCACTATATAAAGCTCTTCGGTTGAGAGAAGCACCTCACAGAAGCAAAATTTTCTGCGATAAAACAAGAATTTTCGAGAAAAAGAAAATCAAGAACTCGGAATCAGGGTTTTCTTTCAGATTCGTGAAAATCTCGAAAGAGGAATTCGATTTCAGCCTTAGGTCGATTCCCTTAAAGATCAAACCCTAATATTCCCCTTTTTGAATTTCAGATAAAAGGAATTTAGGGTTTCGGTCTCTCTTTTTCCGCTGCCTGTTTTCGCGATCGGCGATTGTATTTTCGTTTCCGACCGTTACGTTTGTAATTGCAACGGTTTAGCATAGGGTTTCGTACTTTCGTTGCGATGAACGACCAATCGCAGATGATGATGAATTTGAACCAGATGAACCAGCCGCAGATGATGAATCAGGTGCAGATAATAGGCCAGTCGCAACCTCAGATGCTCTCGCACAATCAAGGGATGAATCAGCAAGCGCAGCCTCAGATGAAGACATCGCAGATTATGATGAACCAGTCTCTGCCTCCGATGATGAATCGCGGTTACAAGGTTTGGTCTCAGCAAGTTCCTCTGGACCCTGCCATGAAGTTTCAGAACCCTATGAAACCGAATTACCGGAGTAACTGGAAGGGGAAGAAGATGACTGACAAACGCAAGGACCCTAGGAGAATGGATAAACCCAATCCCAGTGGAATGGCAACTCTTAGTAATCCGAACACCGGTGTCGCCGGTTACCAACCCCCAACGCTGAACGAGTTGCAATCGCAAAATCGCTTGAAAGCGCGTAAGTTCTATCCCAAAAAGAAGTTTAATAATAGGTTTGCTCCATACGCCCCTAGGAATACGACCTCGTTTATTATTCGTGCGAAGAAGTCCGGTGGCATAGCATCTCTTGTTTCACCATGCCCTGTGACCCCCGCAGTGCTTCCCACGCCTATATTGTCGCCGTCGAGGGAGGTGTTGGGTGATATGGCGAAGGAGGAGTGGGGTGTTGATGGATATGGGACGATGAAGGGTCTGATTAGACTTCGATCACCGGGGAATGAGGCTGATGTTCATGATTATGAGGACGAGGAAGACGGTGGCTCGAGTGAGAGTGATGTGGAGGAGCATGTGGAGGTGGAGAGGAGGCTGGATCACGATTTGAGTCGGTTTGAGATGATATACCCCAATTATGGAGTGGATTACAACAATGTGTTAGAGAATAGGGTTGATGATCAGGATTCCCATATAGCTCAGTTGGAGGAGGAGAACTTGACGTTGAAGGAGCGCCTTTTCCTGATGGAGAGAGAGTTGGGCGACCTGCGAAGGAGGTTGATGTATCTTGAGAGGCAGAACCAAGCTGTTGAAGATGTCAATGAGGAAGTGGTGGAAAATGGGTCTGATAATGAGAGTGAGGGTGGCTCTGATGTTCCGGTTATGGGAATTGAGAACAATGTGGTGATGGTTGACTCAGTGCTTGACAGTGTGAGAGATGGAAGTATTGAGGCCAATGCTAAGTTGAACAATGTTGGGGTATCAGAGGCTGAAGGTGTAGATAATGTTTTCATGGAAGCGTCTGTTCCAAACGAGGCTATTGCGGAGAAGGATGGGGTCAGAGGTAATGAATTGGGGAGTGACTGTGTGTTTGATGCAGTGAAGGAAAAGAATGAGCTGAAGGATGAAGGAGTGACACAACAGTGTTTGGCTGATAAAAGTTTTTCAAAAGAAAATGATGTAATGGATAACAAAGAAAGTGGTGATTTTGAAATGCAGGACATAAATGATGAATCTAAAAGTCAAGGAGCAACTGATGAAAATAAAAAGGACTTCGTCTTAAACGAGAAGGATGAAAGCAAGAGTCAAGTAGTTGGGACAACATCAGAGACTGCCAGGGATGATGACTCGTCTGTCCCATGTTAGCATGGGTTGTTCATCTGAATACTTTTGAGGGGAAGGCTAGAGTAAAATAAACTCTAAAACTTTTTAATGCATAAATGTTGGTATTTGTAGATCGTAGTTTAGCAGTTTGCTTTTATTTTGTCGCTATTTTTTTATAATTTGTATGGTTTGTTAAAATGAAAGATTGGGATGGGAGGACTAGTGGTTTTGTTTTTCGTTGTCACATCTCATGGACATAATGAGGACCATAAGGGCTATAGGACCTGAGTTTCCTTCCTTTTCTTTTTCCTTCCAGGGTAGGGTAGGTCTTTCGAAAAATAGTAAGAGATCCTTGAGTTTGCAGGTTCATTTAATGTACAAGGGATTAAATATGCCATAGTGTTCTTATAAGGATGTAAAGAACCTGTGAATTTTTTAGGAGAACTAATGATTAATGTGTACTGATTCTATTTTTAGTTAATTTCATGCAATTGATTTTGTGTATTTTGTTGGTTTTTCCGTTTCCTCTTGCTTAGGAAGATTAATTTATTCCACTTTATCGATTTATTTTCTTTTATTAAAAATATTCGAGATTTTCACTATTCTACCATGGTGAACTTCATAGGAGAATGCTGAATAGAATCCATCTTTTTAACGAGAAAAGTTTTTCATAATGGACCGTTTACGACCTTCTGTTATAACGCATAGTCATGTAATTATAAAATAAGTCTGAGTTTTTTAATAGATTCTTATAATCCATAAGTTTCTCTTACGCATGTGAGTTATTACTTTAGCGTAACTATGTGACAACTGTGAGAACTTTTGTATCGAGTGTGATGTGAAACTTGGTGGCAATGCTCTTAAATTTTTCGGTGGCTTTGGACTTGAGTTTGATGGAAAGCAGTATTTCTGCCAGATTCTACTGCGAAGGGAGATCTGGTTTCGCAATTTGGTGTTCGAATTGCTACTGTGTTGGATCTTCCCAAGGAATTGGATGGATGATGATGATGGAGGGGTTTGGTATTTTAGGGGTTCTATTTCAAAAGAGAAAATGGAACTTTTTTTGCCGGTAATTTCTCTAATTCTTCTGTTTTCCTTATTCTCTTTGTACTTCAAATTCTTAGTTCTTAGTTATAAACACAACAGAGTTGTGTATATGATCATTTTTGCCCTGTCTGTTTCTCTTCACTGTTCATCTGTTTTTTTAATCTATTTTTGCGTGTATAGATTATAAATTTAACCATTGTTTCTTGTGTTTACAGATAGTATTTGCCGCTGGCCATACTATACAAAAGCTGTAAAATAGACCTATGTGGCTAACTTTGTAGTTACATGGTATTAAGAATCAAAGTCATCTCTTCTGATACAATAGTTGCCACTTCAACTGTTTCATCTTGTCTGCAGATACTACTATGGCCCGCAGGCTCTGCAAAATTGCATTTGACATCTCAACAAAGCCAAAAGAATTGTTTGACCGAAATGTTTGGGCTTAGATGCTTGGTATTGCGAAGGAGCTGATTTCGTGTATTTTGGTTTGACCTATGCAAACTTTTCAAATGGATGGAAAAAATTATGTGGAATCCATCGTTATTCCAATTACACCTTTGTGATTTCAGTTCGTTCCGCAGCCACTTAATTTCAATGGTTTTGACCTGACTTTCATGCTGTCGTTAATGTTGATGTTGTTTTTCTATTCTTTACCACTGTTTCTTTTAAAGTTGTGTTTGAAGTGTTGATCACTTTTGTGGTTGTTGCTTAGTTAAAAATAGTGTTTTACTATATTTTCAGATAATATAGATTCGGTGTTGGCAAAATATTGGTTTTTTTTCAACCATGTTCTTATTCAATTTCCGTCGCGAAATTACTGGGGCGAGTAACGACGCTATAGTTCATATAAGCGAGGAAATAATAAATGTTTTATTTAAAAACGACTTTTAAATGATGATTAATTTAATCATTTTATATGATGCCTTTGAACAACTTATCAAACAAAAAAACAATTCATTACATTATAACAAACAACAATTTATTACATTATAACAAACAACAATTTATTACATTATAACAAAAAAAACAATTTATTACATTATAGATGATTACATTTAACATTTTTAGATTAAACAAATTAATCCTTAATATTTTGTAATTAGAATCTATACCTATAAAGCTCAGACGCGTCTTTTAAATTGTTCGTGTCAAACACACGTATCAAACAACAACACTCGTAAGATTCTTGTAGGACATGTATCAGTGATGTATAGTAAAGTGTTCAATTCAAAAATATTTGTTAGATTTATGATAATTTTAGCATAATTTTAGTATAATTTTAAAAAGAAAAAATATTATTAATTTTTTAAATATTCAATTTTATTATATAATTTTTTATTATGATTATAAAAATAAAGAATAAATCTTTTTAAATCAATAATAAAAAAACATTTTTTACTATAAAAAACATAGTTGTGTTGTGTGCATATTTTTTTATTAATTTATATAATTTATAATTATAATATAGAAATGTATGTGTATGAGTATTCGTGTGTATAGTGCATAAAACCCATTGAGATATTGTGTAATAAAAATGAATGGGTTTGTAATCTGGATGTGTGGACAGTGGAAGTGGAGCAGAGAAGCCATATTCTATCTATATCTTCCTTGCTGCTTTGCCACGTATGCAAGTTGATCTTGGCGCCAAGTTATTGTGCACATAACAGAAAAGGGGAAGCTCCAGCTTTCTCCCTAACTATAACAATGGCTCTGAATCTTCTAAATCTAGGGTTTCACCCTTCAACTCTCGTTTCTCCAAAGCCATTGAAGGATCGCTTCGTGCTCGGGTGTTCTCGCGTTCAGCAAATATCGTTTACCGAATCTGAAAACTCACTCATCGAAGCCCTTCTTGGCATCCAGGGACGCGGACGTTCTTCTTCTCCTCAGCAGCTCAATGTAGTGCTTTCTTCAATTCCTTTTCCAATTCACCATTCGCCATTCATTTTTCTTTCTCTTTTTTTTTTCTCTCTATCAGGCTGTTGAGCGTGCTGTTCAAGTCCTCGAACGTTTGGGGGGTGTACCCGATCCGGTTCGTCTTCCATCCTTCAATTCTTTTCTCTCTCTCTAAATATCTGTTATCTTGTATTTCTCCGTTGATCCATGAAAGTAAATCATGCAGACAAACTCCAATTTGATCGAGGGTCGCTGGCAGCTAATTTTCACCACAAGACCCGGAACAGCATCGCCAATTCAGGTTCTGACATGCTTTTTCTTCTTGGATGTTGCAGTAATGGTTTAATGGCTTTAACTTGTTATTGATAGACACTTTGTTAAATCCCTAACGGGTAGGGCAGCATATAGTATCCTTCACTACATGGGATTCAGTGTGTACATTTAGGCATATTAGACTGAAATTCACCTCAACTTGATAATAGTTACGGAAAATGATTGTTTGAAAACTTCAAAAATTCTATACAACTCTTCTTCTTCTTGATGTTAGGTTTAAAAATAAATATATATAATAAAGAGTAAGTATTAAAATAATAGTATTAAGAATTGTGGTGTGGTGTGATAAAATTTTTGACTTGTCAAGCTACCTCCATAACAAGTGTGTGACATGACCTGTTAAAGACATACTCTGTAAATTGCTTGATGAAGTGTGTCTCAATTGGTATTCTATACTGCACTTTCAGAGAACCTTCGTCGGGGTTGACTTTTTTAGTGTATTTCAAGAGGTTTATCTTCGAACAAATGATCCACGCGTGTGCAATATTGTGTCATTTTCTGATGCTATCGGTGAGCTCAAAGTGGAGGTAATACTAAATAAATTAAATTGAAGTTACAAAACTAATACACACTTCTGAGTAAAATTTAATTTTTAACTCTATTTTAACAACACTTGGTACCTCTGAGACTCTTTGAAGCCCTTAGCTTAAGAGGCTGTAGTCCATATTAGTAAATTAAGCGTGCTTCTTCCTCCACCTCCATATGCTTTTTGTGCTACCCATACAAAATATATGAAAATGCTTTTTATGTTTTTTGTGCCACCATAGATTTATAAATTTCAAAAGTAATTTAAAAATATTATATATATTTCGGATTATATAATTTAAAAACTAATTTCAGATTTAAAATAATTATGTAATATAGAATATATTTTTAAAAAATAGTATTTTGGATTATATAATACAGAATATAAAGTTTGAATTTTATAGTAGTTTCAGATTATGTAAAAAAACTTTTAGATTACATAATCTAAAAACTAATTATAAATTTAGAAAAAAACTTTCAGATTACGAAATCCAGGATAGGATAGAAAAAGATATGAAAGTGGAAGAAGAAGCAGTCCTAAATTAATGGTGCTAAACAGGGCCTTAGTTGTTTTAGTTATTGTTTTTAGGCGGCAGCATCAATTGAAGATGGAAAAAGAATCCTTTTTAGGTTTGACAGAGCTGCTTTTTCTTTTAAATTTCTTCCATTTAAAGTTCCGTATCCGGTTCCATTTAAGCTACTTGGAGATGAAGCAAAAGGTTGGTTAGACACCACATATTTGTCCAATTCGGGAAACCTTCGTATCTCCAGAGGAAATAAGGTGATTAGGCATTTTCACTGGAAACACCTTCTAGTAGCCTTTTTCATAAAGTGCTTAATTGTCAATAACATGAAAGTATTTTTCTATATACGTTTTATATTTCTGAGAATTATTAGCAACATATGAATAGTGCAGGGAACAACATTTGTGTTACAGAAGCAAACTGAACCAAGGCAAAAGTTATTGACTGCTATTTCCTCAGGGAAGGGTATTAAAGAGGTCAGACTGCCGATTTTTCTGTTTGTATAATTTAATAAACACAACTGGAATATTTCAATTGTCACTGTTTTTCACATTCTCAACTCCCACAGGCAATAGAAGAACTTATTTCCTTAAAGCAGAACAGTGGTGAAGAAGAACCGGAACTAGAAGAGGGTGAGTGGCAGATGATGTGGAATTCGCAGGTAGATTTTGGAAATCTAAAGGAGTGCCAATTCCCAATCACTTTTTTTGTCAATACTGATTGGAGCTCATTAAAATGTGTACATTTTTGTTGCAAAGTGCTTTTTTCCTATTAAACAATTTACTATCTGCAGACTGTAACGGATAGTTGGATAGAGAATGCGGTGAATGGGCTGATGGGCAAGCAGGTATGGGATTCATCTTGCACATTTACATTACCTCTATTTTCTACATATGCTTCTTCACATCTTCAGTTTGTATATATAATGATGGGCATTGCAGATTATCAGGAAGGATGGAAGAATAAAGATCCTGGTTGATATCTTGCTTGGGCTTAAGTTCTCCATGACTGGAAATTTTGTGTAAGTTTCTATTATTTTTCATGTTTACTACTGTTTATGTGAGGGTTCTCAAAACAAAGGAAATAGGAAGAAGGCATGTAGTGGTAATACAGTGGAGAACCTTGGGATTCAGCATTGGATAAGATATGTATAATGACCTCTTTTGTAGCTTTGCGGTGGGAATTTGTAGGAATTAACCATAGTTAACATGTCTTATCTTATCTATAGTGTTCCTTGAATGGTGAATTTTGCTAACATTTTGGCCTAAAATTGACAGAAAGACTGGGTCCAGACTGTATGACGTTACGATGGATGATGCAGCCATAATTGGTGGTCCATTCGGATATCCCCTACAAGTGAAAAACAAGTTCATATTGGAGCTTCTGTAAGATGGCATAGTCATTGTTAATCCATCTATAGAGTAGATTTGGGTTTTGTCTTACTAGTTGAGTTTTCCTTTGCAGATACAGCGACGAGAAGCTCAGAGTTAGCCGGGGATACAATAATATTCTTTTCGTACATGCTCGCACGGATGCATTGAGATGAAGTAACATAAAAGTATAAGATTTTTTTGTAAATGAAGACTGGTAAATTGTGTATTAAACTTTCCTTGGCAACAACAAGGATGTACAACTCTGCTTTAATTCTTTTTAGCGCCATTATGTGGATTTTATAATTTTCATCAGATTTTACACTCAAACTCAAAATCTATGTAACTACACTGATGATATAACACGTACATATATATATGTGTGTAATTTTAGATATACGTGTAGAATACGAAAATAAAAATAAGTATAATTTTTAAAATGTAAGACACAAAAATACATATAATTTTTTAAAATATAGAACATAAAGATAAATATCTATATATTGTATAATTATAAATTATATAAATTGACAATAAAAATTTATTATATATACAAGTATGTTTTAGAAGTTTTGAAACAAAAATATATTAAAAGAAATATTTCTTATTTTTATAATCATAATAAAATTTTATACAATAAAATTGAGTTTTTTTAAAAAAATTAATGTATTTTTTTTTTCTAAAATTGTGATAGAACTATGTTTGAATTTTTCTATTTTTTGAATTAGAAACTACACCGATATGTATCATACTAGTATGTATCATACTAGTGTTAATGTTCAACACAAATACATGAGGAGTATATGAGTCTCATAGTTCAAAATGTTCATAAAAATTAATTATATAATTTTCTTTTATCCAAAAATGCCGGATTCTTTTAGCAGTCCTCCATCTGAACATACATTATACTCCATGGAACCATGGAATCCAAGGTTCCACACACGCACGCACACAAGAAAGTTTGTATTATAGATAAATGCGTTCACTTTGCAATTACTATTATTCTATGATGACATATCATAAAGAACGAACAAATAATGAATATGAAATTATATGTCCAACCTAAACAAAAATTACAGACAAGGAAGAAGGAACTAACTAACTTCTTGCTCGTCAAATCGTTTTGAGAAGGACATACAGCAAATCTAGGCACTCACTTCATTCCTACTCTCGTCGTGTACTTTAATGCCTTCTTGTTGGTAGATCGAATTTTGTTCCTCAACGCTGGCCTTTTCCTCAGCTGGCTCTTCTGAGTTAGACGGTTTTCCCTATTGCAGACAACAAATTCAGGTTATCACTACAAAATAGTAATCGTCCAAGTCTAATATTCTGATAAAATTTCACAATGGTTGATGAAGCCAACCTTGTTTCGATCACGCCATCCAAGTCCAAATGGACGAGAAAGCAAACTTATCCTCCTGGCAGGGATTTCCGCTGTAGGTTCTGGACTGTTTCTCGATACTGGGGATTCACTCTGTGATCTATAAATCAAGATGAAGATGACATCAAGTCAAGTCAAGTTCCTCATACAGAACTCTGCATAACTAATATCAAACATTTATTTGGGGGGACAAAACTTTTAAACAAAAATATTAAATAGAAAACCATGCTGAAACAAAAAAAAATATACTGTAGGTGTGGATATGAAGAGTAAAGAGATATTTCAGAAACTTAAAAAATAAATATACCGTGGAGATTGTAGCACTTTAACTTGGCCGTGCTGGTACTGCAATGTAGCCTCTAGCATAGATTCTGCCATGACTGCTCTCTTCTCCATTTCAGTAAGGGCAGCAGTTGCTTCTTCATACTTTTCCTGCCAATATAATACGTACCATTGTAAGATGTTGCGGGACAAAAGTTCACCATTTGCCAATCAAAATATAATATAGCAGTATAAGAAAGCAATGATCCTGACATAGATGACCATAATAGAAATTTAAAAATATTAGTGTATTCAGAATAGGCACTAGTCAAGGCAAAGGTGCTGAATCAAATAATGCTTATTAGAACAAGTACAGTGCAATCACCAACATCACCTCCCCCACTGCCAAAAAAAACGCTGAAACAAACATAATCAACTATATCTAGCATAGTTGACTAAAACGTGACAATAAAGTGCAATTTCTTCCAATTGGAGGCAGTTAAATATAGCGCATGCCAGAATAATTAATATATATTAAAGATTCTGCAAAATATCGTCAGTCCCTCCCTATGATACGATGATGTCCAAATCAGGAACAGCTTACTGAAAAATGTATATATATATATATATATATATAGAGAGAGAGAGAGAGAGAGAGAGAGAGAGAGAGAGCTTGTATTACTAGACTAATACAAGATGAAACAGGGAAAAGGGTAACCTGAAGGACTTGGGCAGCATATCTTTGTGCGGCTGCATCTTGCTCAGCAAACCTACGAGCGTCCTCAGTCACCTTCTGCTCTTGCTCCACCCGCATCAACACCTATCAGCAGCACATTCTCAGTCACAAAAAGAGACAGCATATTTTATCTCAATAACAATAAATATAGACAGACAAAAATTATACCTGAAGCATAGCAGTTTCTTGTTCTTGTTTATCGGCAAGTGCCTGCCGAAGCTGAGCAACATCTTCTTCTAGTTGCTCCACCTGAAGAAAATAAGAATTACATGCTTTGAATTCTCAAACCACAAATTACAACTCAATGTACAGGACATCTAATCTATAGTTTTCAGCTACGCAATTAGAATCACATAATACATTTCACTCAATACTATACCATAAATAAGATGTAGATGTCTATGGATGGATTTGTATGAATCTGACAAATAAGTGTTTCAACTTTAGCCAAAGGATAGAAGGGTAGCACTCAGTACAACTTTAGCAAAAGGATAGAAGGGAAATATTCTCTCCAGCTTCAATATCAGTAAACAATAAGATACTACTAGCACGTCATTACTCATTAGTTTAGTACTCTTTAATTGAATGGTTGCATGAACCAAGGAACAGGTATTGCGTTTTATTATGCTGTGAAGAAAGTCTAGGTGAAGATATCACTCTGAAAATTCACCAATTAGGCTCATGATGTGAATGCATAATACAATTTCAAAGAACTTTGTAGTAAAATGTTGCATTGCAGGGATAACTTTGGCAATAACAGCGTGATAAGAAAGCATAGAATCCCAAGCAAGCATAGAATCCCAAGCGCACACATGACTTTACCTTTGCACTCAGTTGCCGCCTATTGTCCTGCTTGACCATTTCCATTAATGCTGTTTCCAGCTCCTCCGCCCTGATAAAAAGGAAGAAATTTAAGGACTAAATGCTATATGCATAAAATCCATGAACTTTATTAATCATCCTGTCCACGCCTCAACCCTTAACATATTAAAAACAGGGGAAAATGTGTTTTAGGTCCCTTATTTGTGGTCAAACGTAGTCCTTGTACTTAAAGTCAGTAAATTTGGCCCTTGGATTTATGGAAATTCATGGAATTGGTCCCTATGTAATGCCGTTAGTCCTGTTTGTTGATGTGGCTTACAGTAACATGTGACATCAAGGACTAATTTCACCATATTTCACAAATGCAAAGACCAAATTCATCGATTTTAAAAAACAGATACCAACACTAAGTTCACCAAAAATAGAGCTTTAAAATGAATTTTCCAGAACAACAAACTATAAGCAGTTAATGAAGAGAATTATTTTATCTCTGTATTATTTCACTTGTGCACAGATACATAATATAGAAGAAAACTTAAATGGAAATAATGACATTCCCTGAAGTAATTAGGAATCCCAAAGTCACACAAATATAAAATAAAAATAGAATACCCTTATAATAACGAGATACTGTGAATTTCAAAATTTAGAGGTTGACTTTCAACAAATTAAAACATTTCTGATACTCAGATATTACAAATTTAAACCTCTCACAGCACAGCAAATCAGCAGTTGTATAAGCATACAGACTGAAGTACTCCAGTTTATATTATATATCATAGCCAATACTTTATGGGACTGGCCATATGATTACAACTATGTTAGTTAGGGGGAAAAGAAAAACAGTTGTAAGACTGCAAGAGAACCCAGATTTCAAGTACCTAAGAATGGATGATCTTTTCTCCTCTAGTAGCCTACAAAGTTCAACCTTCAACCAGACAACCTGCATGGCGTTCACAACTTGAGAATAATGCTATGCTGTAATTAATTAGCTGGTCACCTTTTTTATTAGAGTAAATGAGCATTCAATGATAATAAAGGTTTCAAACCTACTTTTTATTTTACAGAAAGAGGGAGGAGGGAAGAATGGAGAAATTCATACAAGTTTCACGAGCACACTGTCCTAGTTTTTTGGGATGTGTTCCCTTTACTGTTTTCCGAAAATTAGAATTTTCAAAATGGGATGTGTGATAATTAAATAAGTGGAATAAAACCAACAACCATGTTGAAACATATGGCATTAACTTATACTAAACCCTGTACAACTCTGACACGTTGCATACACATTGAACTAGACACCAGTTAGGACAACCCAAGTTCTCAATAACCTGTTAACCACATTGAATTTAAGGGGGTCATTTAAGATAAATGTAGTCATTAGTGGGTACCCAAAAGTAATATTATCACTTCATCAAACTTTGATTTTTTTAACTTCAGTGTTGGTAATTTGAAAACGTTATATATGTTAAAAGATAGCAATAAATACACCATTAACTATATCACAGTCTAATAGAAAGTGCGAAGGGTAAAAAGAAAAGACAAAAATGACCTGCTCTTGAAGATCTGGAACAGAATCAATCTCACCCTCTCCAGTCAGACTAATTAGAATTTCATCCGCATTAGTGGAACCAGATTCTGTACGAGATAAGCTGTCAAGCCCTTGCATATCAGTCGATTGTTCAGTTTTAGAGTCATGCTTAAAGCCAAATAGCTTTGAAGCTAGTCCCTGAGAATCCCTCCAAGCTTTAAGCCCTTTCGATCTTTCTTCAATGGAAGCTATTACAGCAGGCCGATGTTTATTCCTCAACTGCTGCAACCGAGTTTCATTTATATTTTGGTAACCCATGCAAGCTGTCAATACAAGCTGACTGCTGTCAAATGTGGAGCCAGCCAATGACTGAAGTAAGGTAACTGCATCTCCAGCATCCTTTGTTGTTACCAATGCAGGACCTACAAGACACGGTAAAATTAAGGTCTTCTAATATATGTATGGCTTAAGCACTGCTAGTTTACTTTTTCCAATAATACTCTATATAGTTTGAAACAACAAACATGTTTCAGCCAAGTACCATATAGCTCCATTAAAGCAACTGCAGTTCTAAAGAGCATGACTCGGTTTCCTTCAAAAAGAAGCACATCCCACACTCGAAGAACTGAAGTCCAAATAATGACAATAGATGAGAAGGAAGGTCAAACAAATGCATAGGAAATGCTCATTTGACAACGGCAAGGTTGTCAAATAAGACTAAGCTACACTACTCAATAGATAGAACATTAAACCTGACCACTTTCCCAAGGAAGCATGTTCACAAAAATGGACAGGAACCAAGGTCCAGTAACCCATGCCACCTGCACTCCCAGATAATCGAGATGATTGGCTGCAAATTAAGTACACACAAGAAAATATCAATTAATGGAACACTAGAAACAAAAATCATTTGGAGAGTTCAAAGACAAAATGAATTTAGTTTACAGACCCAATTTGGGAAACCTCTCCCTCACCAACTCCTCAAAAACAAGTTGATCCACCTGATAAAATGATAATATATTTGAATGAATATATGTTAAAATGTTTAATAACAGCTATATACAATATTTAATTTATTCAAGAATATAAAGTACATAAACAATACCTGCGATTCTATCATTTCCTCTGAATAATAGCCGTCAAAATAATCATCTAAAATGCCCATTAAAGCCCTGGGGAAAACCATAGTCAGTGGTTAAAGATAAATTTGCTCAATTTGCAATGAATAGCTCTAAAGATGTTTCACAAGCATAAAGTAATCGGTCAGTCATTCCTTCAAGGCAATGATGCTCATCAAACGCTTCAACAATTATAATATGATGCTCTATTCATAATTTACTTTGAAAAGTTCACCATATACTCTAGAAATCTACTCAAGCAGTATCTAGGGACATACCAAAAGGCATTTTCTTCAGGCATCAAAAGTAGCAATAAGCCAGCAAAAAAATTCATGGCCTGCAATATAAATTATTTCAACAAGTTAAATCAGTGGGCTATACATGTCATGAGAATACATGAAATGTACATGTGAGAGTGCATATAGTATCTAATGAGCTTAAATTATTTTAGTATCTATGTGATAGGACAACTAACTACTGTTCATGAATCATGGGCGTCACTTCACTGATATATGTGAAAGTTGCCTGCAAGGCATTAGAGCAATTTATAACTGCAGTCAGGCAGGCCACCTAAAACAGCTCTTGCCGGAGGGGTTATTAGACACAAAATAGTTCCCAATTCTTCTAATAAATTTACAATTTCAATAAAAGGTTTGAGTAAGAGAATACACATATATGAACCAGTCCTATTGTGCTCTGTACATATTTCAACACCAAAGGTCTTTCTTTCTCAATTGTCAGAGTGTTTTGGATATCATTATCAAGTGTACTATTTTTGTACGTGAGAGATATACTTTTCTCCAACTTTGTAATATCTAGTTTGTTCTTTTTCTGACGGTAGTTACAGAACAGCCGTCAGTTATTGGTTACAACTGAACAGCAGTCATTTGTAGTTAGTTACAATGAACAGCTTTTGTACTTTCTCTCAAAGTAATAAATCATTCTTCTTGTTAATTCAACACTGTAGCAGTCACACAGATCATCTTCAACTCATACTATCAAGTACAAGCCTTGAGATCCACAGTTGGTCCAAAGTAAAAAAACTACACAAAGACCAACACTACATTTTGTGGTAGTGAAATAGTGAAAGGTTAATGACTAGCCCAAATTACCATTTTATAGAATTTATATATACGAGTGCTGTACATCAGATAGTAGTCAAGGATAAATCAGCGGCCAAAGTTGGCTTTGCAAGACTCCGAAATTTTTTCTTAAAAGTTGCCATTGGATTCCTTGACTCATCATTTAAAGATGATGAAATTCAAGCAGGCAATTTGATTTTTTTTAAATGGTGTAAATAAGGCAACATAAATGCCTGTCGTTGTTGATTCATTGCACCATGGTATCTCATTAACTTACAAGTTACTTGAATCAATTATTTATGTCTTTTCAGCTGTATATATGTTTCCTATAAACACTTAATTAGATTGATTGAAGGGGAAAATAGAAATGTAACTATTTAAAGAATCAAGGACCTGGCAATAACCAACTGAGGGGTTATGTCGAGCATATGCAGTAAGTAATCGTCTCAAAGCGTTTCTACCATCCTCATCCAGAGCAGGATGACCAGGAAATGTTCGAGGCAGATCCTGCACATACAAGAAATAATCACAGACTTCTATCAAGAAACTTATACCGATAATATCACATTATTTAGAACAGTGAAGTTGAAACAACAAAAGCAAATACCTTCTCAATCTGCCCTTTCCATTTTTCTGGCATACGTACAAAATCTCCACCTGTTTTCCCATTGCTGTCAATTGACTGCAAGCTGTGCTGATCAGTTTTAATTTCAGAATCACTCTCTGAGGCTAGAAGATCCTGATAATACTTCTCCACCCTCCTTTCTTTTACACCAACAAAAGCTTGCCAAAGCTGAAATACAATAACGAACAAGAGGGTATGATAACTAACCAAAAATAAATAAACTTCAAGAAATACAAATCTCAAAATATATAATGCATACCTCTCCCCGCAATGCCATTGGTACTCCCCCACGAACCAGAACTTCCAACTCTTCTTTCCAAGGAAACGAAGCCTCTGGTGGTGCAGCATCAGCGGTAATACCATTTGCAGAGGCATTTGTGCCATCAACAAGAGGCATATCTGGACTAGGATCTGACCTCTCAACATCATAGAACTCCTCCTCAGAGTCTTCCTCAAATACTCCTTTTGGTGATTTAACATCATCTGAATGCAACGGTGACTTTTCAGTTTCAATAATCTGGTCATCTTTTAACACACATTTCTTGGTCCTTTCTTCTTTTACTGACCCAGTTTTCTTCTTTACACGAACACTCATCATGTCCTCAATAGTTCGAAGAGTTGGTCTTATCTCATTCCACAACTGGATTCTGTGAACTTTTGCCTCCTCAGTCGCTGGTACCTCCTTTTGACTACCATTTTCAGCTGCACTGTCGGAATCATCTGGTACCCGGTTGCTTGCTTCATGAACACCCTTCTCTGAGCTAGCATCAGCACCTGGCTCTGCAACTTCATCACCCAAAACTTTCTCACCATCCCCAACAACTAATCTGTCTGTTACCAACTCAGTAGACTCTGCCTGTCTTTCAAGAAACAAGCTCCACCGATCTGACCTTTCCTCTTCTTCCTCCTGGAATTGCAGTAAAAAGTGTTACACTCGGAACAGCATCAAGGTAGCAAAATTATGTGCTCTTAGCTTCGAGAAAAAAAAACAAAAAGGAATTTCCACCAACGGGTAGCGCACAAATGACATATCTAAATCCTTTCTAGTAGGATTATTCGATTTTACTGGAAGTAAAATTTACTTCAAACATTCTCCTAATCCTTCCTTAAAACGCTTAAACTGGAACCATAAATCCAAAGCATAACAAAGACCTTGTATATGTTAGCATATTCACGGTATCTTTGCAGGTGCTGAGGCCGCACAGTAAACCCATACGCATCCCTGTTCACACCAAACACGCATTAATTTTCAAAAACAAATAAACTCCAATAACAAACAAAAAGATAAAAAGAACAAAAAATTAACTACAGACATACAATAAGTACAACTCTAACAACAAATTTAACCAAAACGCAACTCAAATCGCCACTCGCCCACTCCGAAGCTAAAACGACGACACATTCCGCACACAACGCACTTCCACAGAAGCCGGCATTGACTACCTCAATCGATTATCACTATTCACTACTAAGTAAGAAAAGAAGAAAAAAAAAACAAGACGCAACCGGCGTCAACTCAAATTCAAAGGAGCAAGATCGATCTTAACAATCCACTAATTCGATCGAAAAAAAAAAACAGCAGTTCAACGCTAAGTCGCGCGGTGGTCCAAGCGAATTTAGCAAGCAAACGAAAGAGGAAAACGAAGCGTTAATCGACGGATCTAACACAAAACAAGAGTGAAGTAGGAAAATAGGCGTTGAGGAACAATACCTCTTGTGCTCGAAGGTGATGAGAGGGTTAACGGTTTTGTTAGGCTTCATTTGCAGATTGGATCGGCGAAGATTGAGAACACGATCTTCTTCGCCTCCAATTCGAGCAAGAGAATGCGTATTTGTGCAGTTAGTTTGTGGAAGCTAGTGGCAGCAAGCTACAAATACAGAGAGAGTAGAGAATAAGAGAGAGAAAGCATAGAGAGATAGAGAGAGAGAGCACATGCACACTGAGCGTGAGGTTAGCGAAAATGGCGTCACGTTATTATTACATGTGCTGCGTGATACACTCACACAGCGCTCCAAAAGCTAAAAAGGTTCCGTGCGGTATGGTTCCGTTTGGTTCCTCACATTTTCACTTTTCCTTCTTCATCCATAGACAAAATCAACGTGCTTTTTTCAGTTTTTTGACCAGCTTCTAATGCTCCCTAATCAACCTTAACAATAATAATAATAATAAGTTTCAACTATGTAAGATAGACACTCAAAATATTATATAATTATAGATTATATAAATTAATAATAAAAAATTATATTTATAAATATATTTTAATTTTTTTATTAAAAAAAATGTTTTTATGATTGGTTCAATGGTTTCTACTTTATTTTTATAATCATAATAAAATTTTATCTTTTAAAAAATTAATGTATTTATTCTTTTTAAAATTGTGTTAAAATCGTATTAGAATTGTAAAAAATTTTCAATAAATATTTTTTTATTTAGACCTACAAATGTCGGTATTCGATAAGTGCGTCAGATACGGACACATCATTTAAGAGACTTGTCCGAGTTTCATAGATTCCAAATATAATAAATAACATCGATAGGATCAATCATTGTATCAGAGATATTATTTGTTTTAAAAGTCGATATTTCACGGCTTAATTTTTAAATGACATTTCAAAAAATTGATAAAAATATAAATTATCCTAAATCTCGATTCCTAAATAATGTAGACAAATAATAATAATAATAATTTATTTACTATATGCTTATTGAACTAAAATGTGGTGCGGTTAGGGAGGACCGTGCCATAATTTCAACACCGACACCGAATATAAAATATTTTCGATATTTTATTTTTCTTTTTTGCAAAATATGATTGGGTTGAGTAATGAGCAACGAGGATTTTTTAAGCCGTCCTTGTTATGGACGATTTTTTAATATTATAGAAAAATAAACACTGATATCAAACTTAAATATCAAAAGATATATAATAACTTTCGCAGATTTCATCGATGAATTGTTTTATGTATTGTTGTATTTATATGACAAGTTTATAAAATATGTACAAATATTAATTCCTCAATCCTTCGTCTTTTGAGGCTATTGAATGCCAAAAATACGATTTCCAAATTATGTCCCTTGAGGGTATTGAATACCACAACAATAGTGCATAAAAAACACACCCAAATAAATACTATACTTCCAATGTAATAACATTCTTTTTAAAATATGATTAAATATTTTTTTCTGCGTATTATGATTTAAGATTATATATATATTTTTAATTTAAATTTTAGACTTTTTAAATTATTCTAATAAAAAAGTATTAGAATGGTATAATGTATTTTTTTGGGTAATAAACAAATTTCCACTTTATAATATTATAAGGTTTACCTTAGTGATGAGTAATATTTTAGTTTATATTTAATCATTCCAAAAATATGTTTGCCTATTTCGGTAATTTTTTTATTAAAAATAAATAGAAAATCTAAAGTTTGAAATAGAAAAAATATATTTAACTAATTCATTATCTAATAATTTGAGAAAACTAATTCATAACCTGCTTAATAATTTACGAACTAGTTTTGCTTTTAAATTAAGAAGTATATAACTGTAAGATATTATCTTTTGCAACATGGGTTTAAAAATAAATAATATTAAATATTAATATAGCACCGTGTTTGGCAAAATACTTTTCGTGAAGTTAAGAGTTTTTTTTCAAAATGAATTAAGCTAAGAAGTTGTTTGTTGAGTTACACTTACGTGCGTTTAACTAAGTTGAATCGATTTAATTATATATACCCAAACTTGTTTTTAAATATTTCTGATTTTGTTCTCTTTGACATGTTCAAGTATAATTTATTAAATACAAAATCGCAAAAAATATTTTCAAACTAAATTAAACCACTCCAAATTATTCAGATCATTTATTAAACGTACTTGTGAAAATATTTGTTTTTAAATAATATAGTATGAATTAACTTTTTTAATAATTTAGATATCTTTTTCATTAAAAATCATATATATAAGTTGATTTTAGTTATAAAAAGCCTTACTTCATTATTTAATCTGTATAAAACATTTATTGCAAAAGTTATCCTAAATACTCGTATAAAGGTTTAATTTTGTGAGTACATATTTAATAAAAATTTAATTTTCCTTTCAAAGAAAAATGTGTTTTTTTTATACAAAAGAAAATTATTTTTAACTGGTGAGATGTTTAATATATAAAACCATATACTATTTTAAAAATAAAATAATAAACAAAGTCAAACCTGTGTGTTGTGATGAACTTTAGAAAAATAATTTTGAATTTACTGTTTTATGATACTTATCTCTTCAGTAAAAAAAAAAACTTTCTAATATTGTTTTTTTTTCTAATATTAAAAAATAAATTGAAATGTTTATATTGTGAAATTATGATTTTACCCCTCCATCCCTGTCGGCACATCACTGATCATGCCGTGATCTCTGTGACGCACCTCCACCACACATTACTTAATGCATTTTTTTTTTCACCTTGCTTAAATTTGAGAAAAAGTGTTAATAAAGCATTTTTTAAAATATATTATTTTCGATAAAGAGGAATTTAGAGTGATTCATTGAGTTTAAAATATAATTTTTTTTATTAGAATTCGTTGACTTAACATAAAAAAATGATGAATTTAAACATATTTTGTAGATTTAATTAATAATAAATAAACATACATGTAACCGTTTAACGTGACTAATTATTTTTCCTTGCCAACACACTAAAAGAAAAAACATAAACATATGGATATATTTAATTTAAGGAATAAAGTTTCTCAACGCAAATATAGTAAAAACAACTGTTCTGTAACTACTTTTTTTAAATTATATTATAATAAAATAATAATTTATTTAAATGTTAAATTATATATCATTGTTCATATTTAACCGTGGTGAATTATAATAAATCCCACAAAAACATGAGAATTACATTAAAATAGTATCAACTCCCATTTTTCCACCTACTTTTATTAAATTTAAGGTCAAGGTGTTGTCCTTTCCTATTAAAAAAAAAATCTCATTCCTTGTTTGCTCTTTCTTCAAATAATTGAATTTTATTAACACATTTAGTAAACTTTGTGGCGAGACTTTATTAGAATTTAAAGATTTTATTCTTATTGTTTATATCAATAAATTCAAATTCAAATAGTATCATCACTGATCAATTACCTTATTTTCTGATTTGGAAATTAAAGTTTAGTTACAATTTTATTGTTAAAAAAAAGTACGAATTAAAGAAAAAATATGTATTTAAGTAACCTTTTACCTGATTTCTAACAAATGTATAACTATTGGACTTATCCAAATAAGTCTTCCAATTGAGGACTAAGGAAATTACGGTTCATTTTTAAACCACTTCCTTATTCTCACATACGACGTCAATGTTTTGACTTAAAATCCGTTAAGATGGTACTACGGATGATAATATGAAGCGGGACATGTGGGTCATGCAGACCAACCCGCAACACGCTACTTTGGACGGACTCACTAATATAGGTCGTTGACCTACTTAGTTTCGGTCTCATAACTCGCAGTCAACGTAAGCCAATAGAATGTTTGCGTAAATAAAAAATAATAATTTTTAAAAAATTATATCTCAGTCATCCACATTCTTAATTTAGAAACTAAAAGTTCAATCACAATTTTGTCTTTAAAATACGCATAATTTTAAAAAAAAATATATATTTAAATTATTGTTAATCTTGACTCTAAATATTTTTTTTATAAAATAAAGTTTTCCAAATAAACTGGTCAAGGAACGATGATGAAGAGAGTAGTACTAGAACATGTAAGTAGGAAGAGAATGAGATAAAAATGACTATCTAATAAAGGAAATAACGAGGTCAAGGGAAAAACACAAACAAAAAAAAAGTCAAACGGAGAAAACACAAACAAGAAAAAGAGAAGAAAGACTTATTTTCCATAAAAAAATAATATTTTTATGATTCAATATTTTATTTAGAGTTCCAGATTTTAAGTTTATTATCATGTCCGTATTCTTCAATAAAAGAACTAATTAATTAATTAATTAATTATTTTTTTAAATAAATTTTTGTTTATAGTTCAAACTTTAATTTTTTTATATATTTATAATAAGAATATTATTTTATTACATTTTAAAATTAAAATATTTTATAGTTATGTTATGAATTCATTTCTTAGATGAAAGGAAAAGAAAACTAATTAATTTACTACAATCATTCAAAAATTCTAAAGTTTAGGTTTAGGTAAAAACAGATTTTAGAAGCTCTAAAATTTAGTCTTAAGATCAAAAACAAATTTTAGATGATGAACGAAAGCATATTCAAAGGATAATCAAATGAAATGGTTGTAACCAAAATCTAGAAATCACGAATCCCTGCAAGCTCTGTGATCCAACAAAAGTTGGTTTAGAAAGGAGAAAGTGATCGGTGATTGATGATGTTGGGGTTCAAGCTCAGCACCACCGGTTTCGTCTACGTTCGCACAGCCACCAAAACCAAACCCCTCTCATGGAACCCTAACACAAGAGCAACAACCCCAACCCATCACCCTTGCAGGTACTTCCCTTCCCCTTCCCCTTCCAAGAACCAAATCCTAGGGTTTGCACGTTCACGCAAATTCCCATGTTTGGGAAGAGCTGGTCTTGTCACAGATTTAGGTTCGCCAGTGCCACCGTCGCAGGCTCAATCTCAGCTTCAAGCTCAGTCTAAGCCGGAGCCGGAACCGGAACCGGAACCTTCCAAATTGCTCACTCTGCCAACGATTCTGACTCTGGGCCGTGTCGCTGCAGTGCCACTTCTTGTTGCCAGTGCGTTTGGATTTTTGTTGCCCTCTTTTGCTTGTTTATATCACAACACTTGTATTGCAATCTGATGTGAATGTGATGTTTTTGTGTGTGTGCGTGTGTAGCTTTCTACATGGATGGTTGGCGTGGAACTGCGGCTACTACGAGCATTTTTGTCGCTGCATCAATCACAGATTGGCTTGATGGCTATCTTGCTCGCAAGGTACTCTTTACTCATTCCAATCGAATGGAATCCACACACCACCACATTGTTCTGTTTTTAGCGTTTCAAGTCTATGTAACACAGACATTGACACGCACACACGGACAGTTCCACACCTAAATTTCCAAAATGTGGGAACAAGGATTTATATATTATATAATTATGAATTATATAAATCGAAAAGTGCACGAGTATATGAGTTTTTGTTGTGACAGAAAGATGTTTTTCATTAGTAGTTCAGAAAGATTTGTTTCTTAATTTTATAGTCATAATAAAAACTTATACAATAAGTTTGAGTTTTTAGAAAATTAATGAATTTGTCATTTTTAAAATTGTGTTGGAACCTGTTAGAATTGTCAGAAATTAAAAAATATTTTTTGATTACATGTTATACGAGTGTAGGAGACTGATACGGACACACCATTTAAGAGGTGTGACGAGCTTCATAGTTTAAAGTTATAGGTCAATCCTTTTTATTTGATTAACTATTATCATTTTGCCGTGCAGATGAAGTTAAATTCTTCATTCGGGGCATTCTTAGATCCGGTAGCTGACAAGGTATTTTTTTTTTCTTCCCCTAATGCACACACATATTTACTTGATGAATTCAAGTCTTTTTGGGTTAGTAAATGTGATGTGATGTGAGTGCAGCTTATGTTCTTTCCTTATTGGCTAAATGTAAAATAATGTGGATTGAATTGAATGCAGCTTATGGTTGCTGCCACACTGGTCTTATTGTGTACTAGACCTTTGGATGTTGGTGTGTTTGGACAAGCACCGTGGCTGCTAACTATACCTGCAATTGCCATAATTGGTAGAGAGGTAAGGCGTACCGTGATTTCTAAGGCATGCTTTACATAAAAGGTTTTGGTTAAGGGTAGGTACTTAACAAGGGCCCTTTGCATCATTACCAAATTCCAAACTCATAGTAGTTAAATATTCGTTTTTCTTATCTTGGCTGTCATTTGTTGTATGATTTTTGGTATGTAACATGTGTACGAAACACAAGTTTATTATATTTCTAATTGAATCTGAACTATTAGCCATATTTTCACTTGCCTCTCCTTTTGTGTTGAAAGCATCATATCTTGCCTATTTTACTGGCCTTGTATTTGTTTTCGAAAAAACATGTCTTACAATTGGGTGCTGATATGTTGACACTTTCAACAGTGAAAACATACAGTTCATATTCCAATAAACTAATATTTTGTTCATTTTCATTTTATTTTTTAATTCAAAATATTATTATATTATTATAAGTGTTGGTTAAATGTATGTTATTTACTGTTGTTGGTGTTAAAGAAACTTTTCTCCTTATAATTTTCTCTCATAACTTGGTATGTAGATAACCATGTCTGCAGTCAGGGAATGGGCTGCTTCCCAGGATAGTAAGCTTTTAGAGGTTTGTTTTACCTCCTGAACATCAGAATCAAATGCTTTATTATGTCAGCACAATGTTTTGACCTTATATCATGAAATTGTTAATCATAGGCTGTTGCTGTAAATAACTTGGGGAAGTGGAAAACAGCCTCACAGATGACAGCATTAACCATCCTTCTTGCGACCCGGGACTTGAGGTTATTGGATTTTTTTTACATTTTTGTGGATGCCCAATTATCATTAGATTTTTTTATGGAAAAAGAAAAATTAGGTGAAAAAACTCATCTCCAAACGACTTTGATTTTCTACTAACCTTTTACTAATATTTATCTGTAAACTTTCTATATGTAGTAATGCTTAATATTGTGTGTTTGGAAAATCTCTTCAGGTGTTAATTTGTTAGTAGTTGTATGTCATAAACTTTCATTTTTGTTCCCTAAATTTTGATTCCAAGCTGTTATTAACTGGTTGAGTTTGACTGTGTTCTCATTTTTCTCTTCAGCAATGGAGGTGGAGCTGCCATTATAGTTGGGTCTGGTGTTGTTTTGCTTTATACTTCAGCAGGGCTTGCTATATGGTCGTTGGTTGTATATATGAAGAAGATATGGAGGGTGTTGTTGAGGTGATGCTCCATGTATTCACCTACTTCTCTCTTGGCTTTGATACCACCAAACATTTAACATTTTCACTAAAGGGGGTTTTGCATATTTAGTCGCATGTAAATGTAATTTTTGTTTCCTGAGCAGTTTCTATCCCCATACAGTGCCATTTCTCCTACTTCTTTATATTTTTCTGCATATTTGTTTCCCTCCTTCACCCTGGGAAAGATCAAATAAGGGATTTTGTTTTAGGTGCTAACTACAACTTAGAGCCATTGTAAATTCAGCTGGAATTATTGTATGATACTTGACCCAGATAAATTTCAAAGTAAACAAAGAAATAATAGATGAATAATGTGGGATGCAATAAGCATAATTCACACTGAACATTAATTTAAGGGCTCAGAAATATTCCAGTTTTTTCTATCATTAAGTGTTTGTTTGTTGTGTACATTTTGTTTAAAAATTTTATCCTTACTTACAATAAACGGACGATTTGACATATCTGCTTTTACTACTTTTTAGAAGAAAAAATTCAAGATGAATTGGATTTTGTTGATTGGCTAAGTCAAAGAATTAAGGCAGGTCAAATTTTTTAAAATCAATTTATACATAAATTTAGTTTATTTTATAGAAAAGTTGTTTTCTTTTTTAATTTTACCTTTTATTTTAAGGATGAATTATGGTAAGATTGATACTTATTGCTCATTTATAAAGATTGAAGCAAAATATAAAGTAGGATTAACACTTAACTCAACCTTATAAATTATAAATTTATTTGTATATGATATAATTTGACTAGATAAAGTGAGATCTTTAACATTAATTTGAGAGATTTTATAGACTTTTTATTTAGGTTGAAGTAGAGTGTTTAATGTATGCAATTGAATTACAAATACTTACATACTTTAATAAATAATTCTTCAATGCACAAATTAAAACTAAAGATCCTTAATTTTTTCAACCAAGCTAAATATTATTTTTAAGCATGTTTATAAGAATCAACACGACAAATCTATCGAATTAGAGATGTTGAAGGTTTGAAACCAAACTATTTGATGTTGAACTAAGGATGCTTAAGGTTTTAAACAAAACAAATATCGGCAAGTGAGAAAATTAAGAGACATAGGTGGACCTTAACAAAGTGATGTATCAATCCTATAATTTTCTTTTAAACGAAAAAAGAACAAACATAAGTTAAAATGCATTTTGTAACATATTAAAATGAATTAGTTTAACTATCTTTTAAACTAAAAATTGTGATTGAATATGTCAATATGAAGTTTTATGTGACAAATATAGATAAACACCAATAATTGAAACAATATAAATACTCTTGCATACTTAAAGTTGAATAAGAGGAAGATTCTTTTAGGATACAATCAAGATAGGACGTGAGATGTATATTATAGGAAAAATGTAAGGAATAAAGGGTAAGATACCAGTTAGTGGTTTGTAAGGTAACGGTTAGTGCAGTTGGTGGTATTTAAATAAAGTGGTTTGTAACGGTTCGTGCGATTAGTGATATTTAAATAAAGACCAACCGATTTAGTGAAGGGGTTACATTTTTTAATTCAGTTTGATAGATATGGAAAGTCCTGTGTAAAAGGAATAATCGTTTCTTTTATGGATGTTCTGAGTGTAAATTGCAGAAGTAATAATACAAAAATTATTCAGTAAAATTTGTATCCTTAGTTTATCTTGGATGTGTTTTTCTTGATTCATATCATATTCGTAACTTGTTTAGTCAATTTTTCATATTAATATTTATTTCACCTGCTTTTTGAAATAAGTTAAGTGTGGTTACACTCATATGGTTGTGGGGGTGAACTCATGTAAAATATTGGCCAATTTTTTTTACTACAAGAGTGTGATTCGACTATAAAGGTATGATTATATCCAATTAAGTGTGGGGGTGTGTTTATATGGAAAATTGCACAAAAAAATTGACCATAACGTGTGGCTTACTCCATATGATTGTGGGATCTGAGTTCATGTGGAAATTTGTACCAAATAAGAAGAGTGTGGAGTGTGGGTGTGTCCTTATAACTATGGGAGGTGGTTCACGAAAAAAATTACACTAGTGATTCCAACACAAATGTAAGTAGTTGCATCAGAATATTTTGACCTTCACATTGTTCGACTCTTATAAAGCTCACGTGTGGCTCGTGAATATGAAGGAAAATTCCAGAACTATTGACTTCTGGTTTTCGCTCGTGCATTGAAGAAAATGGTGTCGTTCTGTTCAACACTACAGTTTCGGCATTGGTTCTCAACAATTCGAGTGATGATAGGTTCCATTATCGAAGGATCAGGTACAATTTTTGGTTCAACATTCAAATGTACCGTGAAAGTTATGTTAAAATCCTAACTGTGGACTCTGTTTCCTGTTTTTGCTTAATTATGAGTTGAATTTCACTGTGAAAGTTGGAATTACATGCATTATCGCAGGATCAGGTACAATTTTTGGTTCAACATTCAAATTTACCGTGAAAGTTATGTTAAAATTCTAACTGTGGACTCTGTTTGCTGTTTTTGCTTAATTATGAGTTGAATTTCACTGTGAAAGTTGGAATTACATGGATTATCGCAGGATCAGGTACAATTTTTGGTTCAACATTCAAATTTACCGTGAAAGTTATGTTAAAATCCTAACTGTGGACTCTGTTTTCCGTTTTTGCTTAATTATGAGTTGAATTTCACCGTGAAAGTTGGAATTACATGGATTGTAGGGTATTAGTCTTGCATATTATGATGTATTTCCTTCTTTCAAATTCTGTATTATTACCTTTTAATTTGGCAACAGTGACAACAATGAGAACGGTGATGCATACATAAATTTTGTGAAATAATTTGGGGAACATGACGCATGTGTTATTGTTAGACCCAGTGTTGGGTCTGAAGTGTTAAAATAAGTTGAACGTGATTAAGAAAGAGATTAGAGAAGGAAGTGTGTGTTTGTGAGAGAGATTGTATTAGCATGATCCCAGGGGAAGGGGGAAATTTACATACACATTTGGAATACAAATTGAAGAGAGGGAAGGTGCCAAAACTCCTGAACTAGGCATCTATAATTCCAATACCATAACCATTTTCACCACCTCCTTTGATAGAAACCAAGGGTACACGAGAATTGGCACGGGCCAAAAAATTTGAATCAAGATACAAAACTATAACAGTGATGTCATCATGGAAATGTCTCCTCACCCCTCTGTCAATCTTTTTCAAATCTGAGTATCTCGTTTCTCTTTTCTTAGCAGCTTCACAAAGTGCTGTTTTCACAAGTTTCTTTGCCACTCCCTGTATCACAGTAATCTGTTCAATATACTTTTATACCAAAAAGTGGCCACCAAAACAAATCAGCCATAGCCATGTTAAATAAGAACAAAGACCTTGCAATACATTGTTTTTCAGTCCATGTACAATTAATGAACATCAAGTGTTTATGACATGCGATGACAGTTATATGTACAAAGGAAACTGAACTAAATTAGAACCCTACATTGCGTGGACAGCTTTGGACAATGTCAACTGCTTCTTGATTGCTCAGATGCTCCCATAACCCATCTGATGCAAATATGAGAAACTGATCTTGAGGACACAATTTTTGCACCAGTATTGCTGGTTCAGCTTTAAGGATTGGCTGCTCAAAGGGTTGTGGGAGTCGAAATTTTGACAATAATGGTGCTCTGTTAAACTCTACCTTCTTTAGGTAGGCATCACCAATGGATCTTGAAATCTACACATCATCACACATTTATTCAAATTAGAAAATGTTCATGGATTTTCTACTTGAGTCACCAAATAATCATAATTGGAAAGAAGCCTCAAATGTGGTTGGTGCATTAACAAGAAACATAATCAACAATATGATTCAATTTGGGCAGTGGGAAGATGAAAACATACTTGATCAGTATGTTTAAATTCGATTCCCAATCAGCCACATCCATCCACAAAGGCCATATTTTCTCAGGACATAGAAGTACTAGTAAATCGGGACAGACTGAATATCAATGAGACTTTCAACAATATTCTGAATCAACCATTGTTCCCTGAATCTGGTGGCCAAACTAAATTCAGGTTCCTTATATTCTAAAATTAGATCCGGAACTAGACATATATCTGATATTAAAACCTGCTACCATTACATACTAAGAATTTTGGGAATGAGGATTTGTATTGAGTTGCATTATGCAATTAGACATATGGCCAACTATGAATAAGCAATAGGGGATAAGTAAAATTAGAAAAAGATCAATTGTGATCCAAACAAAACCAACCAAAACATAGATAGAAGACTGCATGAATTGAAACTGAATAATAATTTGCAGAAGACATTAACAAAAATATTGAAGGTCTGCATGTGTCTTACACGAATAAACACAAAGAAACCTGAGATACAATTTTAAAGTAGGCACCTGAATCAGACCCTTCACGCGCCAGACCTGGTGCTTCATAACCACTATCTGCGGATCATCAGGATGCAATGAGCGCAACTCTTCTCTGACAGATACCATGCTAGCATTGTGCTCCTCGGAGAGTTGAATAGCTTTAATCTCTTTTGTAGCCTCATCCATTCTACCTAACACTGCTCGAGAATCTCCGGCATTTCCAATATAGAGCTCCCCACAGCATATTATGCCTATCAAACAGCAAGATCCAACTGATGCTAGAGGCGGCTTATGCAGCCATTGCTTCTCTACCAGAGAAAGAAATTCTTCTTCAGTTGCCAAGAATGCTTTATGGACAACATCAGCTGACATTCCATCATTATCCGAAGAAAATTCTGCTTTAAGATCAACCCCTTAAGTCAGTAAACCGGATCAACTAGCTAAAACTCATAGTATGGTTGGTCAATTTGTTCTCTGAGATGACTGAAATGGTCATAGAAATTATAAATCGTCAATTAAATTAGTCTTTCTGATAGTTACTGTCATGTAATGTTGTTAGAAGGACTGAACTGAGACATTAAGTATCTAAGCAAGATCTTACTAGGCACACATTCCACCACATAAGAGGGACTAAATTGACCAAAAATTGGATGAATAATTTTGAAGAAATTGATCCCTCTTTGTCTTCTCCATTTAAAAAACACTTTTTTAACCTTCGTCCCCCCATTCACAGCATTCTTATCTCTTTATCTAGGACGAGAGCTCAAAAAATTGTTTCTTCACAACACAACTGTCACTACATAGGAAGGCAAAAATGGTGTGAACTTTGGAGGTGAAGGTGAAAAAATTGGTTTTAAAACGGCAAAGGCAAATAGAGGAGGGGTAAATTTCATCAAAATGGTCCCTAATATGGTGCAAACGTGTGAGCCTAATCAGATGTCACAAAGATGTTTAACATGCCAACTGGGGCAGCATTGCATGACATTAGCCAACAAAGAGACTACTTCAATTGACAATTTACAAACTCCAAGAACCATTCTACCATGTTGGGGATCAAAATGATGATCATTGCAATTTTCAAGACTAAATTGATGATTTTGACTTAGAGTTCAGAAGTTATTTCCAGATACAGCAATTTATGGTACAGAGTGAAGAAAAACTCACTCCTGATATTTTTGAATAGACAGTCATTAACAAACCGGGAAGCTTCAGGACCTCCATGGCCATCGTATATACCAACAAAAGTTCCATAAGGATTTGCCTCAGTTAAGCTCAAGGGACCAGATTCAAGTTGGCTATGATCCTCCAACAATTTGTTTGCTTGAATAACTGCCATTGAGAATTCACCATGCGCATGTCTTCCAGAATCTTTGTACCACAACAAACCATCAACACGCCCACTTGAATCTCCATGCCTACCAGAAATTTCACCCGTATCAGATGCTCTCCAACAGGGTGAGACAATTCGCCTAATTGTAGCTGATACCATCCCTTACATAGTCTCACACACACAACTGACCAACAAATAATTCATCAAACCAAAGTCAATGACAATATAAAAAACGCCTACTTTCCTATCTACACCATCTACGTAACTGACCCCAACTCACAACCTCCACAAATCAAACGCCTATTAAGAAATACTGACACCATAATACATAAAACTGGAAACCATCAAAGACGTAAATTGCACTGTCCACAACCTGCACCAGGAGGATTTGAGATCATAATCAATTCAGAGACCCCATTCATTCATTAACTGTCTATCAAACAAACCCAGAATGGGGTTTTCATCAACCACACTATGAAATTGAACAATAGCCAAGTGGCATCAACATTCATTGTTAGAAAGAAACAATCAAATAGAAACATGGGCAGCTCGTAAATTTGCACCGACAAGATTGTATCTGATCAATTGCAGAACACAAGAACAAATATATGTAACACACGCACACACACAATAACAGAAATTTTTTTCATCGTACCTTGGATAGATATGTCGGGATATTTAGTATTTTGACACTTCCTTATGCATTAAAACCCCAGTGACAAATTTAAGGATTGGATTTAGTTGTGATGAAAAGGTGTAGAAAGTTGAAGCTTTGATTTGAGTTTTGGAAGGGAGAGAGGGCTTTTGGTTCGTGTTTATGCTTCTCCTTTCCTTATTCCATGAAGTTTGTAGCCATAAAAAAGGAATTAGAAAAGAAGAACAAAATGAGTGAGTTTGGTTTGGTGGTGGAAGGAATTTCCAAAGGGCTTTGGCTTTTGGCTTTTGGGGTTGGTTGGCAGTTTTTGTTTTCTAAATTTTATTGCCTTGGTGGGGTTTAGACTTTGACCTCCAACTAACCACTATTTTAGGCAACTTTTCCTCCTCTCTCCCATATTCTTAACTTAGCATATTGCAACCATTTCTTCAGACAATCTAACGAACCCACCGTTATAACCTCACTCTCTTATACACTTTCTATTTTTGAAAATATCTTTGACTTCAACACAACACCTCGGGGTCAAGACTTCTTCTATTATAAATCTACAACACTATTTATAGAATATATTCGGGGTACTGCTTATAACAAATCTTTCTCTAATTGCTTTCTAAATTTATTCATGCATCTGATAAGTTATCTCAAACAGTATGTATGCATTGTATCATATAAATTTTATTGTAAATGTATTGTTTGACAAATATTAAGAAATTTTTACCGCTAATTATTTATACTGATGACTTTTTTCATTTCTACAATTTTTACATCATTGTATCCTCCAATAATAACAATTTATATATAAGGAATTGTTTTAAAAGAGTATTATCATGATACAACATAAACATAATATTCATTTTTTTTAGTTTTTAATTAAAATAATTTTTGGAATAGTAATAATGGAAAAGTAAAAATAGTAATGTATTCTGTAATAAAATATAAAAGAGATAATTTATTTTGGTATACATAAGTTTTTTTTTTTTACATTTTTTCATTAAATACACTATAATCTCCAAATCTCTCCTTTTTAAACCCTCTTCTAAATTTCTCCCCCAATAGCTTATTTGTTTGGTTCTTATTTTATACAGTTGCATCTCCTTTTCTTGACAAGTTTCTAATTCTGTTAAATCCTATGAATTTGTAATTTTTTTTACACCGTTCTTTTTTGAGAATATTTTTCAGCATTTAATTAAACACTAACTTAAAAAAGGTTTAACAAAATTTAGAACAACTTTTTTAGGTTACTTAGTGCAATAAAATACAATAACATAGCAAAAATGCATATTAGTAGTGCGTCTTTCTGCTATTGCATAGTGGCGTTATATCTTTTTTACATGTTTATATCGTGTAATTAAGAATAGTTTAGAATGAATAATTAATGACCACGTGATAAGTTATACGGTAAGTTCAAGAAATTTAATGAGACGGTACTCCATATTCCTTTTTGATACATAATTCTGAACAACCTTAATTACATTGTTATATATATCAATAAAAGTTTATATAAAATAAAAAATATTAAATTACAAAATTTCAAGAAATATGGACGTGATTTGATTGTCATGTTCCAAAAAACTGAAAGAGAGACAAAATGTGAAGATTGTATGCATTCTTAATAAATTATACTATTGAGTTTTTGTATGTAAAATATGCATTACTTTTTAGGGGCGACTCTTTTAGAGGATTAAAGAGACTTCAAAACTAAAATAATCCAATCTAAAAATTTGTAGAGTGTTTGGGTAGTTATTTAAATTTAACACAACTAAGAAGAATAGTGTGAGACACGCTCCATAACGGTTACAACAGAGGCCCCATATCAACAACGGTAAAACTGTCATACCTATGTAATACACTGATAAAACAACAAACCGAAACAGGGAACTGTTATTATTAGAAATCCAACAAATATGTTAGTGAGCCTCATAGAATGATACTCATTGAATAAAAAGGAAAATTTTCATGTTTAGTTTTTTAAAAAATTTAATAAAATTTCCCAAGCTAAAATATTTTTTTACTGAAAATATATAATTATACTTTTATTGAATAACTTAACATGGTAACAAATTAGTTTTTGTAATAAATAGAACTCATTTTTATTTGTAAGAAAATAATATAAACATTCCCATGCTTTCACCAACTAAATAAATCACGATTCTTAGGATTTCCGGGTATGAAAAAGTGTGTAACTGACATTTCTCATGAAAAAAAGAGTTGAAAGTTGTTGTATTCAATCATAAGAAAGAAGGGAGAGATACTTTCGTACCGCCAAAGCAATGAGCAGAACATAGAAAGGAAGGCCTTGAATTCAAGCTCTCGCAAATATTTTTTAGCAGAGGCTGAAAATACATGGCCCTTAATTTAGTGCTTATTTATTATGTTTGCAAGCATGAGCCAAAATCATGGAAACTCAATAACAAATATATAAAGCAAAGGGAAATTTTAGAGAAAAAATAGCTCATAAAAAACACTAAAGCACATCACAATTAAATGATCTTACATCAAATTAGGCTCATTCAATCATCAGAGGCAGAAAACTAAGAATACACAGTAAAATACAGGAGCAGATTGCAGTTACGCAAGCAATGTCTGTCCCTCTACACGTGATCAACCCTGCCATCATCCTCATTGATTCCATCACCAGCGTGTCTGCAAACGAGGACAATCAGAAAACATTAATGTTTCTTAATATCTAAACAAATATATGGTGATAAAATCTAAAATTAAATGCTTTGTGCTTGGTAACAAAAGAATAAACTCAGAATTGCATGAAGACGAACCGCCAAGAAGATGATAGATTCCGAGCTTTTCTGTCTAACTGAAGATTTTCTAATGCACCTGATGTTTGAATTATGTCCTCTGCAAGTTCATCACTGTCATATCGCCAATTGTACTCATCCTTCCTATAAGCAGACATAGAAGATCCTCCTCTTCTATCTGAATGCTAGAGTGTAAAACTAAGGGAAATTTCAAGCACGCAAATAATTTAAGGTAAAAAGTCAATTACAGAAAATACCCACCAGATGATGCCTGGGATGAAGGAACAACCCTGCAACAAATAGGTGAGTTATAAAAAATGTCTACCAGAAATGAAATTTAAAAGATCTAAAAACATAAATAAGTACAATAATACCACACCAACTTGTAGAGAAATAAGATCAGTTATGCACCTTCCTAGAGGAGGTAAGCCAGTAGCAGCAGATGAGGAAGAATGCCTACGGGAATTCCGTGATTCTGAACTTGGTAAAGACTCAGTTTCTGAGGCGGTATATCTCTTACCACTAGTCCTTGCTTGGGATAAATTCTACAAAAGCATATTCACCACATGATTAATCAAAAGTACACATTTGCAGCATTCTGTGAAGTATTAAGTGTGCTTTACACAAAAAAATGGCCTACCAAGGGTTTGGTATCATTAACTTTTAACACAACGATTTCCCCACACTATACAATCATGTATCATCAACATAAAGTAGAGAACTACCCACACCATTTTAAACAAACATCTGCCATGTTTTTTTCTTTTTTACACATTAGCTTGTCCTCGTAGTCACCAAAAGATTAGGTTATAGCAGATGGGTAATTCAATCCAGGCTACCTTTATATTGATGCAACATATACTCACAAATTCCAAGATCAGATCATATTTAATAATAGTATGGACGGAATATCATGACTTTAGCCTATGTATCATTGTCTCCTTTCCAAATCTACAACGATTAATCTAACCAGAAGATCCTACAACATTTCTACATAACTCCTATTGCAACAAGGCTTGGAGCTAGCGTAGCAGAAGTACTACAAGATGTGGCACAAAACATGGAAACTGCTTGCTAGCTTGAACATAACCTAATATTTCCAATAAAGCCGTCCTGCAAATGTTCAATCTAACAGGACCTTGATTCCTATACTACTTCAGGATCCAAAAATCCCTCCTAAGCCCAATCTAGTAGAAGAACCGTGATCCAAAACCTTGATAAGCACAAAATGAAAGAGCGGTTGGAAAAAAAAAATCATGAAAAAAACTGATTGAAAAACCTCAAGCTTCAAGAATCCTTCAAGCACATCCAAAAGTAGAGGACTATCTCTGTTTCTGTTGAGATCATAACCATTTTTGGAACTAAACTCCTTAAGCTCCGTCTTCCAAAAATCTTTTTCCTGCAAAAAAAGACAGCCGAAAGCCTCACAACGGAAATTAACAAACAAACTGGATGAAAATAAAAATAAAAATAGTTAATTACCAAATTACATTCCGGAAGGTAAACTTTTAGTGTGTGATTGAGCTGCGCCCAGTCAAGGTACTCACATATCATCGCCGTAAGGAGCCTACCTGCACAGCAAATACCAAACTCAAACAAAATATACCTACTAATGCAGTCCATTCACTTTCATTCCACGCTAACCTAAAAATTCATTGTACTACAACTACAGAATTTACGGCCACAAATAACTAACCATAGCTAGCCATTTTTCATACACAATTGACAAATCGGATCCGAAGTATTAAGAGCAGAGGAACAACTAGTAACAACCGTAATTGAAGCTGGTTATATATTCAGGCCATGTAAAGCAACAACACGACGAAGGAATCTCGGAAGATTGCAGGAAAGTAGGGTTAGGGATCGAGAAAAGAGGAACCTGGAGGAGAAGCGTGAAGCTGTTTAGCTCGACCGTTGCAGCTACCAAGCAATGCAGGAGGAAGACCTTGGTCCTTCTCAATCACACGATCTTCCTCTTCGATGGCTTCGAACACACTCGCTCTGAGTTCGGCCTGAGAGAGAAAAAAACGCAACAAAAACCCTAAATCCCGTGGCGGAGAAATTGAACGGATCTAGACGGTGGAAAATTAGAAAGAAGAAACCCTAAGCGAAGGAAAGTGAAAGTGTGCATGAATTTACGTACACGGATCCTGGCGAGAACGCCTTTCTTCTCGAGAGTGCGAGTGACGAGTGTCTTCAGGTCCATCATTTCCCTAGTGTAGTCATCCATTTCTCTCTCTCAACCAATTTCCACACACAACTCTTTTTCTTCTTCTTCTTCTTCCTTCTTCTTCTTCTTCTTCTTCTTCTTCTCCCTCTTTCTGAGCTCTGCTCTGCGTCGATTGCAAATATTCACGATTTCGTTTGTTACGTTAGTGTGGATTTACATTGGGCCGTCTCGCTTCTTTACTTCCTCGGCCCAGGCCCACTTCTTCATCGGCCTTTCTAAAGCCTTTTTAGTTAATTGCGTAAAATATTAAGGGAGTTTCTTCCTGCACCCCTACATTTATCTTGCTGCACCCCACAATTTTTAAAATTTCGATTCTTTTATTTGAAAAAGGGCACCTACATTTTTTAAATTTTGGATTTGTGAATCTGGAATGCATTTTTTTTTTTGATTCTGAAATCTGGAAACATACTATGGATCTACAAATCTGGAAGTTTACCAGACTCATCAATCCAGAAGATTTACCGATGCACCAATTTAAGAGTTTTGCATATTCAATATTCTGGAAGACAGTGTAGAATCTTTGTTTTGTAAACCTAGCGTGTGTATTGTTTGGAATCACAACATATGTACTATGAAAATAAAATTTCGCAATAAAAATAGAACTATAGATTCGTAAACCAACAAAAAATTACTTACCTTCTTATCCGAATAGAGAACCGTCAAAAGAAATCACTGAACCGCTACCAAGTCGTCGAAGACATCACTGATCATCACCAAAAGAAACGTTTTCCTGTGCTAAAAGATGGAGTAACACCATCATTGAGAGAGCAATGCAATCTGTCTATGTGTAGTCCGTGTACAAAGGAAGAAGAAAGAGTAGAGTGTGGATGTTGTGTGCATTTTTAGGGTTTTTAGAAAATATTAGAGATAAGTTTGTTTTTGAATGAGATTATGGGGTGCAGGAAAAGAAAACGTAAGGGTGCACTATGAACCGGCAAAATATTTATAGTAAAACTAAGAACTAACTTTAACATATGCTTTGTAAAGGAAAACAGAGGTTTATTTACAAAGCAGGAGGAAATTGTTGTCGGTGGTTCTCTTTTTACTTTAAGAAACAGAGAAACAGAGTTTGAAGTTAACTGGAATGGCAGCGGTTGACCCTCACTCGTTCGCGGAGGCATCGCAGCCACGCACGACGCACGTATCCCTGAGTCTGTACCTGGACTTCTCCAGCTCCACCATCCATGGCTCTGCGCTCTTCACTCTGGAAAGGCCACACTCTGGTCCCTTCTCCCTGGACACGCGGTCCCTCAGTATCCATGGCGTCATCGACCCCACAAGCAGAGACCCTCTTCCCTTCTCTCTCTCCTCGCCAGACACCATAAAAGGGTCAAAGCTCTCCATCACCCTCTCCAATCACTCCTCCTTCTTCATCACCTACTCCACCTCCCCCTCCTCCTCTGCACTCCAATGGCTCCTCCCACCCCAAACCTTCGCAAAGTCCCACCCTTTTGTCTACACCCAATGTCAAGCCATCCACGCGCGCTCTGTTTTCCCCTGCCAGGACACCCCCGCCGTGCGGATACGCTACTCCGCGCGCCTCAACATCCCTTCTCAGCTCTCCGCCGTCATGGCGGCGCGCCACGTCCAGCGTCGCTCGCCCAAAAACGACGACGCTCTAGACGTCGTTCTGCCCTCGCCCTGGTGCGCGGAAGGGAGGGTGGTGGAGGAGTTCGAGATGGAGCAGTCCGTGCCGCCTTACCTCTTCGCGTTCGCTGTGGGGGCGCTCGGGAACAGGGAGGTGGGACCCAGGACAAGGGTGTACGCGGAGGACGTGGCTGCCGTGTTGGACTCGGCGGCGGCGGAGTTCGCCGGGACGGAGGAGATGATCAGGGAAGGGGAGAGGCTGTTCGGGCCGTACGAGTGGGAGAGGTTCGATTTGCTGGTTTTGCCGCCGAGTTTTCCCTATGGGGGCATGGAGAATCCAAGGATGGTGTTCTTGACGCCCACTGTTGTTAAGGGCGATGCGACAGGGGCGCAGGTTGTGGCTCATGAGCTTGCTCATAGTTGGACCGGGAATTTGATTACCAACAAGAACAATGAACATTTCTGGTTGAACGAGGTATTGTGTTGAAATGTCTAAAACATCAGCTTGTTTAGTACTACCAATTAACTTTTCTTCACCAAAATACATCAGATTGTGCTTATGCTTTCAAGTTATGCCTTTTTTTGTGTGAGAAGTGAGAGTATAATTCTAGTAATTCGTTGAGTTCATCCTTCTGAAAATGATAAAAATCGTGTGCAGTTCTGATTTAAAAGGACATTGATTGTTGAAAAGCATCTAGCTTTGGTTTTTCTGTTTCTAGTTTCTGTGTTTGATAAGTTGCCATGGAGAAACAAATAGTGTTCTGGTGCTTGATGTTGGGTTTTTAATTCATTCATAAACAGAATTTGTGTGTGGTTTCTCTGAGCAAAGTTGAATCTGTGATGGTGAAATGATTGTTGATTGTGATTCCAGGGCTTCACTACTTATGCAGAGAGGAGGATTGTGGAGGCTGTACAAGGAGAACAAAGAGCTGCCCTGAACATTGGAATTGGTTGGAGGGGTTTGAATGAGGATGTTGAGAGGTTCAAGGACAACTTGGAGTTTACAAAGCTAAAATGTAATCAGGAAGGAATTGACCCAGATAATGTGTATTCTCAGGTTCCCTATGAGAAAGGTTTTCAGTTCTTGTGGCGCATTGAAAGACAGGTATCTGATTCTTTTTTCTTGTTCTGTTGTTTAACTCCACACTTTGCACCATATTCCTGATAGTTTTTTTATGTTTAGAGAGATTCTGCATTAACTAAAAGTAATCATTTTTAAACTATATTCGCACGTTAAGACTGTTTCTTTTTCTCTTTTCATTTTGGAAAATGATATTTTGACAACCCTTATAGTTGTATACAATTCTTGATGTGATCGATTTAGAAATAAATATATATAATAAAGGGTAAGTTTGAAATTAAATGATATGAAAAAATAGTAAAATAATAGTAGAGTTGTATAAAAAATGTGAGTTGTAAACATATCATTACCCTTTATTTTTTGTTCGAAAATGTGTGCTTTTTCTCTTTTCTGTCGTCGTTCTGGAGCTAAACATAACCTAATTTGTTGGAGTTGAGTTTTTTGTTGTTAATTTTTGTGTGGTTGGATTGGGACAGATTGGGAGACCAGCCTTCGATGAGTTTCTGAAGAAGTATATTGGTACCTTCAAGTTCCAATCAATTGATACTGAAACATTCATTGACTTCCTTAAATCTAACATACCTGGCATAGAGAACCAGATTGACATAGTGCTGTGGACAGAAGGTACTGGCATTCCTCCAGATGCTTGTGAACCCGATTCAACTATTTATAAACTGATTGTTTCACTGGCAAATGAGTTCATAAATGGGAGGATGCCAAGGGAGGATGAAGTTGATGGTTGGCAAGGTCAGGAGTGGGAGCTCTACTTGGACAACTTGCCGAAATCGATTGAAGCTTCTCAGGTTAATACTGTTTTCTCAGATTCCTAGTGCTCTTTTTCCTCCCTTTCTTGTTAACATCATTTAGATAAACATCTATTCTCATATGGAATATAGTGGCTTTTTCAAAACAACCATATACTCTTCAAGGTAATTGAGTGATTCCTATACAAATTTAAAAGCTCTTGTGAGGCAGTATACTCACTGTATTTGTCCTTTTTGTGTTGGATTGGAACTGTGTTAGAACTGTTAGAGACTCAAAAAAAAGTCTTCACCGGTACATGTAGAGTGTTGTACGTGTGTCATTGTAGTGTCCAGGTTGGACACAGGGACACACCGATACGTGTCGGCGACACAGGGACACCGATACGTGTCGGCGACACAGGGACACCGATATGTGTCGATCGGACACAGGGACACGTCATTTAAGAAGCGTGTCCGAGTTTCATAAATCTTAAATGTTGTAGGCTTCATTGCACATAAATTACCTGTTTTATTCCATCATAATTCTTTTGTATAATACATGTCATGCAGCTGGTAGACTTGAATTTAATGAGAATATAATTGGACACTTCACCAATACATATTGTATGAGTGTCATACGCATGTTAGTGTAGTGTCGTACGCGTGACAGTGTAGTGTCGTACGCGTGACAGTGTAGTGTCTGATACGTGTGGGTTGGACACAGGGACACACCGGTACGTGTTGGTCGAACACAGGGACACACCATTTAAGAGGCGTGTCTGAGTTTCATAGATCTTAAGTGTCCTAGGCTTCATTTCACATATATTACCTGTTTTATTCCATCATAATTCTTTTGTATAATACATGTCATGCAGCTGGTAGACTTGGATTCACGCTACAAGCTATCTGAGTCGAAAGATTACGAGGTAAAGGTGGCATTTCTCCGAAGGGCTATTTCAAGTGGATGCAAAACTTACTACAATGAAGTGGAGAAAACCTTAAAAGGAGTTGGGAGAATGAAGTATCTTCGTCCACTTTATACTGCTCTTGTGAAAGGCAGTGGGAACGAAGATAGCAAAGTATTTGCCAAAACACTATTTTCAGAGGCCCGTGAGTGTTACCATCCAATTGCACAAGGTGTTGTTGAGGCCATATTTTCCAAGCATCTTTAGAAGGAACAATTCTCAGAATGTTTCATGCATTTCAACGTTTGCAAATTGTCCTTTGCGTACTCCTTTACAATAAATAAAGTTTGACTTCACTGACACTTCAACGACAATTTCTTTCATAGTTCTTCTTCTTGGAGCATTTCAGCCATTAGTGATATGAATGAAGAAGAGTAGATTACAGTTAGTGATGAAGATTTCTCCTGTAACAGTTTTTATTCATTTTAAGGAGGATTAAAGATTTTTCATTATATTAAGGATGCTGTTTTGTCTATCTTGAAAGAGAAGGGAATTTTCCTTCGGATTATTTCTAGTTATATTTCTTAAAACCACCTTTTTTTTTAAGATTACATGGTCAGTAATTGTATTAGATATTTTTAAAATAACTTAGTGGTTAAGAATTACAAGAATTTATCACACCTGAGACAATCTTTCATTAGTTGACAATGTAATCCTCTCTTTTTTCAAACCTAATGCATTTAGAGTAATTCATTCTTTAGAGTAAAATCATGTTAGTGGTAGCAGAGTTATTACATCTTTAGAAGAATAATTTTGCACCATATTATATAAGTTTTCAGGCATAGTTTTTTCACCTTATCCTTAGTCTCAAAGAAGCAGTGACCAAAAAGAAGTACAGAATAAGTGGGCAACATTTTATTCTTCCATCATTAGCTACCATGATCCATGTCAACATGCCAAATGTACACCAGCAACATAGCATATAGCATGATGCCAACATGAACCATTTGAAGTTAAAACATTGAAATGACAAAACTCACAGTTAAGCACTGCACTGCAACTTAATCCTAACTCAAACCTCCACTGCATCTCATCTCAGCTTCTAGTTTATCACAAGAAAATCTCTACTAAAAGTCAGCCACCTAATCCCTTTCACCCAGATAAGCTCATAAACCCCCTTTGGATGACTTCTCTTCTGAACCCATATAGCTTGTTTCTGCATCCATTCCTAATACAGGTAATGCATCCATATCAAAACCTCTTTCTGCAGTTTTATTATAATCTTCATAGTCACTTCCACCAGAACTACTCTCCTCTGGAGTTTGAAGGGAATCTCCCTCAGCTTCATCCGTTTTCATGTCAACATCCAACATGTCAGCATCTCCATCAGGGAGTCGTTGTTGAAGGGGCACAGCATCACTGATAACTTGACCCATCTTCAGTTTCTCCCGATAATCCTCCATTTCTGCTCTGTACCTCTCTTTATCTTTCATGGCCTTCTCCTGATAAACCTATAGGACAGTCAAACTGAATGCATTAATATAATACATCACACATGATACAAGAAAAAAACTGAATGCATGAGCTCTATCCTGCATAAAAGAATACATTAAAGAAATTGTTTACCGTCTTTTCTGATTCTTTTAACTTGTTCCAAAGTTCACCAATCATCCTACTAATCTCTCTGTCCTTTCCATGGTGAAGTGCCTTTAGCCTTGCATGCTGTTCAGCAAAGAAGAAATTGTACCCACTTCTATTTGGTTTTGGATGAGCAGGATCTCTTCTTTTTATCTCTGATTTCTTCCTGCGTCGCCGCCGATGGACACCGGCTGAAGCAGAAGCGCTGTTATTATGATCGGATGCGTGCAATACAGGATTCTGGGGAGCTTGATAAAGTACTCCCTTGAGTTTCTCTGAGCCAATCGTGACAGTAACTAGATAACCACTTTCAAATTTCCCGTCAATGACCCCAATGACTGGAGGTGGCCCAGCCGAAGATGTTGCCATTGCTGAAGACCACAAGAGAATGAGCATTACTACTACTTATCAAATAATCAAACAGTCTGAGTTAAAGACATTGAATAGTTGATGATCATCAAAAAACGATACAAAAAAGAGAAGTCCAACTTCAAATCTTTTAGGAATATAAAAATTGGTCAACTTCTTGTAACCATTTGTTTACAAAAGATTACAATTTTGCAGATGATCTTAAGCACAAAATAACACCGTAGCCAAATCAAAAAGACAAGTTCAACTGTTAGTAACAAAATAAGTAGTTAAATTCTGGTAAACCTGAGAGTTTTACAAGACATCTCACTTTTGCAAATGATCTTTCATACAGATTAATATTATAGCCAAATCAATGCAAGTCAGTCAAATAAACGCAAGCTCGTATATAAAAATATGCCACAAAAATTCAAAATAGATAGAAAACAATTTCATGAATGCACAAAATGGGCATTGATACAATGCACAAAATAAGTTCCATTCAACTTTTACTGTAGGCAATTAAAAAATGGCTACCGGTGTCATTTTCATTCTATTCCATTCCACCATTTTCTATCATTCCAAATATAGTCTTAAAAGGTGCCAAGCCAAGGCTTAAAAAATTATCAAGACCATAATAAACCCCTTTTTTCTTTTGCTGGGTAAATTGTGATCAGTAATTAATATTGTTTTGGGCAGAAAAGAATGAGTAAAGAGACCTTCAGGCAATTTAGCAGCATTAACATTTGACTGTTGAAAAACACCGGGTTGAATTTCTGACAAAGACTGTGGAAACTGAATTTTTGGAGGAGGAACTACCAGGGTTGATTGGTTCTGCAAAACATCTGTCAAAGAGAAATGAAGATTTATGTTAGAACGGACCCATCCTAAACATTAGTTCAGACCAACAATATGGTTTAAATGAAATTACCAGGAGCAGTAGGGTCCCATTCCCGGGCTTTAAAAAAGTAGATTTGTTCATAATGGTAGAGCAGTGAAGCATAGTACTTCCTCAACACAAAGGAAGCATTTGTAGCTGTAGAAGGAAAATTAAAGACTGAAGTTACGTCTTTCCATTTCCTCTCTCTAATTATCTGCAAGACACATGAACCAGATATAACTTTTAGCACTACAACCAGAATGGTGAAAATAATTCACAATTTTCTGCCAGAATATCATACAAAAACGCAAGCGTTATTTCCATTCCAGCCATAATATTAGCCATACAAGTATGGAGGACAAAAGATACCCAAAAACTTCTCATGACATTTTTCTATCATAATCTTGAACTGAGAACTCAAGAAACAAAAATACTATATACAAGATAAATTCAACTGGATTATAGCCAAAATTTATAAAAGCATGGAAACCGTTATTCACACATACAATACAGTGATCTTGAACATTGAAAAAATTTGTGCTTCCTTTGATAAACATCAAGGTAATGAAAAGGGAAATTCACAAGATTCACTGACATATTGAGAACAGAAACATTTCAGCCAGCTTTCGTGCATATTCAATAACCGCCTGTAAATTTGTTGTAAAAACATTGTGTGTTATTTGAACCCGCAAAGTTGACATTGAACACCAGGAAATATTAGTTGATTTAATACATGCTGATAGAATAATCTCACAGCAATGCTTATTGTTCAATAAATTATTTACTACTTGACGAAATTTGTGGAAACATTTGTGCTGTACCTCTTTGTCCTCTTGGTAATATAAATACAAGTTATTACCAGAAAAATTGTCTTGTTCCAATTCATCAGTCACGGGCATTAGACATGCACGGCAATTGTAAGACATGCAAAAGTAAAGCAGCATAAAGGGAGTCATAATCACATCTTACTTTAGCAATCCCTCCTCGGGAAGTCACTTCAATGAAGAGACGATGCAAATCTAGTTCTCTTCCACCAACAATAGGAATCCTGCAACAAAGTTAAAATGCAACAACAGTAACTAAAAATGGTATTTGTGGGAGGGGCCCCTGGCCTTTTGAATTTACAAAGTTGTGCAGTTAAAAGACATTAACTAGAAGGGCACAATACTTCCAAAAACTACAGATTATATGCTGAGGCCCGTTGCAGACACTGTCCCATCATAATTATTTTAAAGTCATTAACAAAGCAAAGAATGATGCTTAGATTTCTTAGGTAGAATCATAAAATATCATCAGATATATCATTCTCAAAATCAATATGGATAACTATAGACCACGATGCAAGGAATATGGCATGACAAGTTTGCATTCCATATCTTCAGAAAGAACCTATTGATTTTCCAGCCAACACTCACTGTCCTCTCTTACAGTTTATAGAGGCCTCAAAGTTTTTTGACACGTAAGAACACTTGTAAATAAAGAAAATACTTGTATAGGTAACACCCAAATGATATCCAGGGAGCTTACATGTACTTGGTACCCATAGATGCGTGAAGCTTCTCCAAGGTAAACATGAAGAGCTGGGAATTCTCTACAATCTCCTCATATCTTGCTAGAGGAAGAGGATATGCACGAAAGCTCGTGGCTACATCTTTGATGGGTATTGAGCTGCTACCAACGCCAGAAGTTGATGCCATTAACTACTCGGTAATTTTAGTCTTCAGTAATTTCCTGCCCCACCATCAACAACACAGAAGTTTAACATTTGATAGCACAGGAGAAGGGGATGAGGGGAATAAGAAAAAGAAGGAACCAGAGGGAAGAAAAACATTGGTACGTTGAAAATCACCCAGCAGCATTTACAGATATGAAAAGGAAAAACATTAATGATGAATGGATTGGCTTACATGCAGACAACAAAAGAAAAGAATGGAGACAAAAAAGTAAAAAGAAACAGACAAGTTCACAGGATAAGAAGCAGAAAAAATTGTCCCATGAAATAAAATATATAAAAAAAAAGGAAGCCAATAAAGAAAGAGAAGCCAATAAAATCACCGTGCAGCAGGAGGTTCAGGACTGAAACAAGCCACAAACCCTGATAGGAGGACACACAACAGGCTGAAGGGTGGTGGTGAAATAACTTGCAGTGTGAAGGAGGATACAAAGCCCAAGAAAAGGGTATTATGGTACAGAAAAGCTGTGACACAGCCATGAATTCCCTCAGATTACCGAGGATGTAACAGCAAGAACCCATCAAACAAAGCTCAGGTCTCTGGCCTTTGAAACAACAGTGGCTAACCAAGAAAAACCTTTTTAGACTATTGTAATAAAGACTCTCTACAAAGTCCCTTTCTAGTCTCTCCCAAACCCCAGGCACTGTTCACAGACCTATGTAGCCTATAACTGAACCCTGACATTGGTAGCATAGGATGGTATTCTATTCTATTGTAATTACGTAATCTCCCTCTCTCTCTCTCTATATATATATATATGCATCTATATCTATATCTATATCTCTATCTTTAACATAACCCTGCAAAACCATTTTTTACAATACATAAATACACAATGCATAATTTAATGATCTTTCTCTAAAATTTGACACTGTTTCAGGGTAAAAAAGAATTGTGGGGTTGATATCCTGATGCCAGCAAATCCATTCCTCCAATACCAAGAAACATCAGAAACTTGAACTTTTTTTTTCCCAAAGAAAATCGAAATCAGATTTCTTGTCCTGGTTGCATTGCACCACCACCCTCTAATGGAGGCCAATAAAGAAAATAGAAATTCCCAAAGCAAAGATTACCCATCACAGTAAAGTGTGCACCTTTTGTGTGTATGCAACTTTCTTTGCATTATATTTCATTAAAGAAATGGAAAAGAAATAAAATAATAATAAAGAGAATATATAACTGTAGCTTACACTAAAAAGAATATGAAAGATGCAAATCCAGAAGCAGAAAAGAAATGAAATGAAATGAGAAACATCAGGTTTTGTTAATTATATATAAGACAAAATATAAAAATAGTAATAATATATGATGATATTATAAATGTGAAGATTAATTTACCAACGGTAACAGAAGATATCATCATCTTCTCATCATGCAAATGAAATGACAGCAAGGAAGAAGCTTTTAAACACAATAATAATGGCACTGTTATTATAATATAGATTCCGAAGGTGTCAATGAATTCGATGATGAAGAAGAAAAATAATAACCCTACAAAATTTTCACGCTTTTACCCTCCATAACTTCTCCATTCATCCACATATTCAAAGGGTGTTTCCGTCTTTTTACACTCAATTTTCCATTTTAATTTAATCCATTATTTTGTATTTAAAAATTAATAATTCTTACATCTTCTTCAAATTTTCTCGGTAATAATAATTTTTTAAAAATTGTTAATAGGACTGAAATAATGGGCCTCAAATCTGTAACAACTTGCAGAAGGCTTATGTGAACCACATAATATTATCTATTTTATTAACCTTAGATCTTATCTTTAGTTTTATAAAAATAACAAAGACTTTGTTTTTATGGATTATTAATAACCCAAATTATTCTTCTATATTTTTAAATTAAATTTAACAAAATTATTATTTTATACATGTGTTAATATATAAAATGAGAATGTAATTAACAAGAATCATATTATTTGAGTGTGTCATAATTATTATTCATTTATGTATTGGTAATTGTTTTATTTGAAAAAATATATATACATAATAGAAAGAAAATGAATTAATAAGAAAAAATGAAAATATTTTAATGAACAGAGATTAAGTCTAATGAAAGAAATTAATATTTTTAAAGAGACAATTATGCAAAGTAATTTGGTAACAATTTAGTTTGACAAATATATTACCAAACTAATTTGGTAACAATTGTGCAAAGTAGTGTTAAGAATTTAATGAAAATATAAATTTCATTAAAATGAATTTTAAATTATAAAAAAAAAAAACTAAAAGAAAGGTTGAGTTATTCCAACTTGAACAACCATCAATATTTATTTTTCTTTGTTGACATTTTCTATGCACTCTTTCTCTTTACACGATAATGTTGGAAATCACATAAACCAAAAATGAATATTATATATATATATAATTGATTTAGGTTGTTCATTATTTAATAAATAATTTTTATATAAATTTGAAAAATTGATTTAGGTTGTTATTTTCTAATAACTTTTTTTTTTGGAATTGGAGTGAATGGAGAAAATGGAAGGTTGAATTCAATTGCGATGAAAGAAGATGGGTGAAAGAATTTTATTAAAATAAATTGAAATATTATGTGGAATTAGAAGAAAACAAAGTTTGATTTTTTTTAGAAAGAACTAGATTTAAAAAATATTTTTGTAATTTTTTTTATATAATAATTTTTATCAAATCCACAATCATACAAAAGTTATATTTAACTATTGATTGGTCGTTAAAAAAGTATTCATTGTATAAATCAGCAAACTTTCTTACATCAATGTGCAGTTTAAACATGTACAAAGCTTGATATTAAAATATAATATTAATAAAAGATGGAGAAAATCTATAAATTGAGAGATTAAAAATAAGTTTGAAGTTTCCTAAAAAAATAATTTACTTTTATTTATAATTAAAATAATTTCAAAATTTGCAACTATTGTAAAAAGTAAATAGTTTAACGATCAAGATATGACAGACTTATTTGATTTATTAAAATATATTTTTTCCATTCATTCTTTTATAAGGGATTTGTTAAGCTATTTTTTTTTCTCAATTTCTTAATTAATTTTTAACAGAACCTTTTGTCAAAAAAATTATTTAAGAAATAATTATTTTTAGATAATTTTGAGCATCACCTATTTAAAAAAAATAGTTTGTTCAATTTCCAATTTTAAAATATGTACTAATTGTTATCAAATTATAATTCTTGAAATTGTGAATCCTTTTTTAATCATGTAAAAATAGTCACTAGTAGAGATGATTTTTAAGTAAATGATAAATAAATAAATAAATATTTTTAATAGATCTATAATTAATTTATTATTCATTTTATATAAACTCTATCTCTTTAGAAATATAAATTCTCAACATTCTTCCTAAAATTCTCATATTAACGTATATGTTTGATTTATTCTACAAGTGATTTATTAGAAAAAAACATGTTACATTTAGATAAAGGAAAAATATTTATCATTAATGTTTATTTATGCTTTGATTGAGATGCATTGGTGTGTTAAATATCATGCTAGTTTTCTATATAAACTTTAATAATAATAATATTTTGAAAACAAATAATAATTTATTTGAAAACTAAATCCATTAGATCTTTTAAGTTTTTCTACCTAGTTAAATTTATTTACTTTCTTTATAAGTTTTTTGAATGAAATTATAAACATATTTTAAGCTAAACTCAACTAAACTCAAAATCCAAATGTAAAATATCCTTTTCTCTTTGTTTTTTTACAGATTTTTTTACTTATGAGTCTTTGACAAAAAAAAATAATTAATAGTTAAATGCTTAATATAATCTGAATTGTAATAATAACACTCAATTGACCTGAATTTTTTTTCCTTATATTCAAGCTAGTTATTTGAAAATATGTTTTGTAACTTTGACAAAGAGTTAATTAAACATACGAGTAGTTACTTTGAATTAATTATTAAATTCAATTATAATCATTAATCTACTTTAATTCACAACAATTATACATATTTAATAAATTTAATTAAAATGCACTTACACTACATGACTTTCAGTCAACAATACATGGTCAGATATTGTAAATATTTTGACTAGAGTAATAATTATTCTAAAAAAATATGTAAACTAATTTTCCATTAACAAACAATATAATCATTTAATCAATTATATATATATATATATATATATATGTAAGTGTTATTATGTGACATAAGGAACTGCATTTGGTTGAAGAGATCTGCATAATTGAAATTTCTTGTAAATTCTTATTTACATGTTCTTCCTTCTTAACTGCTTTATTATTAGGACTAAATTTTTTTTTTTTTCTAATTTTTAAAATTTATGTTTAACTGTGATTTTGTTTATGTTTTATGTTGTTTTTAATTTTGATGAATTCTTGAATTATGATATATTAGTATATTCTGACGGTTGTCGAGAGTGAGTTTAGTTTTCGTGTAGATAATATTGTTGAATTCTGAGTTAGTCGAAAACTTTTATTAGAAGATTAATTTAGATTAGGTTAGAATGTAAGATTTTATCTTATTTTTCTATTTATCTTTGTATAAAGATTGTATCCCTTTAAAATGTCAATATTTATTTATTATTTTTTTAATTATAAAACACATTTTATGATTATTAAGTGATATTGTTGAATGTGTGATTTTGTGGTCTCAGCAATGGCAGCAGAATGTGCAGTGATTGGAGTGATTGATGGAAAATTTGAAAGTGGATACATAGTTAGAGTGAGAATGGGATCAGAGACACTGAAAGGAATAGTTTATGAAGTGGCAGAGGAGCATGAAAGTGTTCATAATCCACCACAGAGGAAGAGATCAGAGATGAAAAAGAGAGTTCCTGTTCATCCAAAACATAGCAGAAGTGGCTACAATTTCTTCTTTGCTGAACAACATGCAAAACTCAAGCCACTTCACCAAGGAAAAGAGGGAGAGATTCCTAGGATCATTGGTGAACTTTGGTCAAAGTTAAAACTATCCCAAAAGATGGTATCAAATCTATTCAACATCATCATGGTTCATACAACATAAATATATCTTCATATATGCATCTTTGTTTTTATTTTCTTTTACTAAAATGAGACTTAATATCAAAATTGAGTATTTTCAATGTTGGAAAAGTGGTGTCAATTTGAAAAGACTATTTTAATGAAGGAAAAGTCATGTTATAATATAACTTTTACACAATAAAAAAAATTGTGTCATTTAAGTTGTGTTACATTAACACAACTTTTTACAGAATAAAATTATTGACATAATCTTTTATTTAATAAAATTATATCATCAAAATCATCTTATATTGACACGATTTTTACCTGACATGACATAATATTTTTTATAGTAAAATTGTGTTATTGTACCATTTTTTTTATAATAAAGTAACATAACTTTCTCAATCTTAAAAAAAACAATTATATTTTAATAATAAAAGATAAAAATCATCTTCACTTTTATTAAAAATCCAGCATCTTCTTGTATTTATTTATGAAAAGAAAAACAATAACCAATATATATATATATATAAAGAAAATCATGTTATATTTCATTTCAAAATTTGAAATAATTATTTACCTTTTCTATTAGGTTTTAGGGTTTTGAAATATTTATTTTTTCATTCTCAAAAGTATAAAATTATTAATTAAATTACAAGTAGTGTTGTTGTTTGAGATAATTTATGGACATTTTTTAAATAAGTAAGAAGTGACATAAACTAATGATTTTTCTTTTTAAATGAAGAAGATCAATTTTTGTATGGGTAAAAACATCTTGAAAGTTTGTATTAATGCAATAGTTTGTGTTCTCTAAGATTTATCAAGAGATGGCAATGAAGGATAAAGAAAGGTACATAGTAGAAATGGAGGATTATGTGGAGAAGCTGAAAATGGGTCCAATTATCACTGATGCTGTGCCTCTTCGACAATGGCCTCCCAAACCAGACACAGAGATGTTGGATGTTGAAAGTGGAGAAGAAGGGTTTGAAGATAGAGGTTTTGATGTGAAAGCAATGCCTCATGCAGTAATGGAGATTGAAACAAACTATTTGGGTTCAAAAGAAAACTCACCCAATTAGGGTTTATGAGCTTCTTCAAAAGTGGTGCAAAGATTTTGTTACAACTTCAGATTTGAGACACTATTTTGTCATTTTGTGTTCTAAGTAGAGATGTTGGTGATGGTAGGTGGTGCATGAATGTAACAATAAAATGTTGCTACTTTACTTCTTTAGTTACTATTGTTTAATTTTATCATTGGTTCTTGGATGAAATATTTGTTGGAGAAATTATGTTAAAAAAGTTGGCAGATGATTGTTGTTACTTGAGGTGTCAGCTTAATTGAGATGTCAAGTTGCATAGTGATGCCTAACACGAAAACTTTATAAAAAAAAAAATTATGTTAAAAAAGTAAATTATGTCATAAACTTAATAGAAAAATATTAAGAAATAAATTTTAAGTCTAACTCAATCTCATAAAACCGACGAACTCAATAAACTCTCATTTAAATAGACTCAAAACGACTATGATATCATGTATCATGTTAAAAAGTATATTGTAAGTTTAACCCAACCTCATAAAATGAGCTTATGAAATAAGGTTTGCACCGATTTATATACTATAAAATACTTTAATATTTAGTCTATATATGATCTCCAATAGTGATTAATTATGAATATTTTAAATAAAAAAAAGTTAAGACACCACTTTTAATCTAATATTTAATTATGATTATTTTTTTTTCTTATATAATACTTTTTCATGTTCATTGTTACTGGATAATAGAAAAAATCAACTTAAAATCATAACAAATAAATATTTAAAAAATATACTAATTATTGATATTAAATATTTTTTTAATCAAAATCAAAAATTTATTTTTTAATTAAAGAATGATACTTCGAATGTTTTATGTTATTGTATTTAAATCTAATTCAAATAAAAAATGCTAAAAAAAATGGAGGAAGCCTTGTTTTGTCTTATTGAATTTCACATTCTCTTAAAATTTATTTGGAAACAAAGTTATATGATTTTTTTTTCTCAAGATAGAGAAGCAATATTCTTTATAAATTTAAATTCTAATTTTAGTGTTATGAATATAAAATTTCAATCCTTACATAAACTTTTAATTGTTTTTTTTATATATTAAAATAAGTAAAAATATAGATATATGATAATGTGTCTAGATATTTTTATTTTTCCCATTTTTTAATTTTGTTTATAACATCGACATTGGCAAGTTCACGATAATTACTTTGTTTTATTTTATTTTCATGCCTCTTGTTTAAGTAATTATTATAATACAATAAATTTATTTTACTTACTTTATCGAGTAAATGAATGTATATTTATAATGTTATATTTAATTTTTATTATTTTCTACTTTACAATTTTAAAATTATATGAGTATCTTCTTATTATCAGTAATTAAACAAATTATTACAATTGAGTTTTCAATAAGTAGAAAGAACGTACATTCAAAATATAATAATTAAATATGATTACATACATTCAAAATGTACATATTTCAAATTATAAAAAATATTTTTCATTTTATTTTATCATATTTTATAGGTTCTAAAAAGTCCATTGACCACATTAAATGTAAGAGTTAAATTGAAAATTAATTAATTAAAAGAAATTAATAAGTTTTTCTTAATTTTTTTATTAGTAAAGGTAAAAAAAGTCACCATCATTCGTATATTTAACATGTGAATTTAACAAATGATTTTTACAAGTTGAAATTAAAAAAAAATGAAGATTATATAAAATAATTAATTTAGGAAATTAATATAACAAATAATTAATTAAGAAAGTTATTGAAAATGCCATGGTGGTTTTAGATTAGGGATTTGAATGGAGGTGTACGTGGAGGACATTTTGACCTATCAATTGGGTCCTCTCTGCCCTACACGCGCCAAACCAAATCTTTATCTCTTCGTCTTCTTCCATAGCCATCAATGAGTTTCTAGCAAGTGAAGTTGCAGTTGCAGTTGCAGTTGCAGGTTTCTCATGGCGTCTCTTCTTCCTCGATGCCTTCCTCCGATTCCAATTCCATCTCCAACTCAAAATCCACGTCGGTTTTTGCTTCTCTATCTGCGTTGATTCAAATTTCAGATTGCAAAATCAAGTTAGTTAGTTTTTTGAATGGAAGTTTCTTTCGTTATTTGAATTCTCATCAATTGAAGTTGCGTTGTTTTCAGGAAAAGCTCATGTGGTTAAATCGAGCCTTAGCCATCAAAATGACGGTTCTGCTTCCGCTCACACAGACCACTCCTCAAAGGTGAAGCAAACGGACTTGGTTTTGTTATTCGATTTTAATTGATGAAATTGTAATCAAAACAACATTTGCTAAGTAATTACTCATATATTCTGTGCATTTGCATTGCATTGTGGCTCAAATCGAAACTTTGAGTAATAATGACTTTCTGTTTATGGAACATGAGAGATTAAGCCATTAGTGAAGCATAGCCATGGTTATTTGATTCGTGAGACTGGAGAAATTACACCATGTCTGCCACCACCATGGTTGTAACCATTCTACCTTCAATACATAATTGATTTTGATTAATTCTTAATCAAATAGCAAGTTAACAAGTTGGCTGTAACTTAGGGGCATGTGCCATACATAAGTTGCAAATTATTTCTATAGAAATGAACATATGACATAAATCTCAAAGTTGTGCAAAGACTTTGTTGTGATTGTATTTTGGTAGTTTAGTTTCCCCCGAAGCATCTAATGAATCGCATTAGTCATACTAATCGAAAGTTCATCCTCCCTTGCAGGAACTCCAAGTATCGTTTTCCAGGCGTCATTGTCTTTCGTGTTTGTGTTCAACTATAGTGTTGATTAGTGATTATGCCGCACCTATTTTAGTTCCTAAGGCAACCGCTGTGGATGGAATGATGGAAAAACCTGCGTGTAGAAATTGTTTGGGAAGTGGTGCTGTGCTTTGTAAGTTGTGATAAAATTGTTTTTTCTGTGCTTCATTCTTCTTAATTGCATTATCTGGATTTACAAATGGGATATAATCCATAGTAGCGTGTCTCCATTTTATAAGCTCATTTAGTAGTTCCCACATTACTCTTTTGAGAAGAGAAATAAATTTTTCTGCAATTATAAATCTTGGCGGAGTTGAACCTTGTTTCTGTAAGATGCTGAGGATGAGTCGATGACCATAAGCAAATAGAAATACTGAGACAATTTGATCTTTATCCGACTTTGCTAGTTCAAAAGTTGGGTAAGTAGACATTATGAGTTAAATACTTGCTAATTAAAACAAGTTGGTTAATATGATGTATTAATGTGATTGATTGTTGGGTTGGTGAAGATTGTTTCCATGTTATTCCTGATGCATATGTTTCAATTTTATCAATGTGAGACCAATGGATGTTTCTTAATACATACAATGTTTACCTTTTCATTTAGGTGACATGTGTGGTGGTACAGGAAAATGGAAAGCTCTGAACAGGAAGCGAGCTAAAGATGTTTACGAATTTACTGAGTGTCCAAATTGTTATGGTATGAACTCCATTTTCTACTACTTCTTGCTTTTATGCTACGTATGGAAGTGGTTGAGTGGAGGGAAAGGATAGGGAAGGGAGGGAGGGGAAGTTACCTCTATTTGGATATACTCAAAATAAGGGAACTATTATCCTGTTCTTTGAGTTAAAGCGTAGGGAACGACCTTCCCCTCCGAGAAAAACATTCAAGCTAGGGTTGGTTGAGTCACTTTTCTCATCTCTTACCTGTCCTTTCTTTAACTTATCCAAACGTAACACTGTTTTTCTTGTATTGGCATCTGCAGAGTTCACTTGTATGATTGATCATTAACATAGTCTGTATAAACTACATAACAAAGGATATGGATACGAAGTTTTTAGAAGGAAAGGAAGCTAATATTAATTTTGTATAGTCTTTTAATTTGTCTTTTCTTATGTCTAGTCTTCTAATTCTAGTTTTTATTGACTTTTAATTTACATTATGTTTCTTTAACCAGACTCTTTGCTTTGATTTAAGCAAGGAAAAGAAAATAGAAGAAATATTCATTATTCTTTTTTCTTTGTTTTATCTCAGTTTTTTTATTTATAATACTACAGGTCGAGGAAAGCTTGTCTGCCCTGTTTGTTTAGGAACCGGTTTGCCAAACAATAAAGGTCTCCTAAGGAGGCCCGATGCACGGAAACTGCTTGATAAGATGTATAATGGACGGCTAATTCCAAACTCTTAGAAGGTAAACTTTCTTCCTCATGCTTCTTGCAAAGTCACTGGTGTCTTCAATACTAATCTTCTGTTGCGGTTGTTCACTATACTACATCCCTTTCAGACGTAAATTTGAGCAAAACTGAGGTCAAATACTCTTCACCAGTTAAAAAAGCCAGTGACCGCAATGGTAATCAACTTATTGCACAGAACATGTTGCGGAGGGTTTTTTGCTTCTATTTTTGGTCTGCATTCATTACAGAACTCTTAACCATCGGCTTGGTTATCAACCTAATGATTTTCATGGTTCTGTATGAAAATGTCCAGTGGTATGTTCGTGCAGACTGTATTGAGTTTCAAGACCCATATATTATGTAAACATGGAGCAAATACTTCCAGCAAGAGTAGTCATTTCTGTTCCTATTCAGATACCTAGTAAATCTGTAAATGTTTGCCCCCTACTTAAGATTCCATTCATAAGGGTCAATGCAAATAGTGCACACTTAAGGTAATAAATCCTTAAAGACCTTAAATATCATGACTCATTAATAATATGTAGATTATAACTTTTTTGCGAAATTTATTGCACTACTTTAAAAAATTAATGAGTATGTAAGGAATCGTCAGAATAATCAAGGTCAAAATTGCATAAAACTTGTCATTTATAGAAGTTATTAAAAGAGTAACCTTGTAAGTTTGCAAAACATTTGCTTATATTTCATTTGCTGTGAGATTATCACAAAAATTAGCATAATCTGAAGGAAAATGAAAGAAAGTGTGATGAAAAAGAAAAAAGAGAGATAAAATCGAGTGAAAAATATGTTTGGATTTTTGAGGAAAAAGTGAAATGAAAATGAAAAAAAATTATCACTTATTTTGAAGGAAAATTAAAATACTTTTTTTTTATTGTGGGAAGAGATCAGAGGGGGATAAAAGAGACATTTTTTTTTTCTGTACAAGAATCCTAACTAGTACATACGCTTTTATTATTATAGGGTATTCGGAATCTATTAAAAAAATAATTGAAGATTTATTTAAAACATTGATAGTGGATTAAAATCGAAATTGCTTGAATTGATTTGGATTTGTAAACATTTAAAATCTAATAACAATACATATTAAAAATTGTTATGAAATAAAACTTGTAAATTTAAAATTCTTCTTTTGGTTTTTATGGAATGTTAAAAGAATGATAAACATTTTCTATAAAAATTAATTTATTGATGCATTTTATTCTTTTATAGAACTTTAACAAATTTAATTTTAAAAGGAATTGAAAATGTATTAATTATTGAAACCAAACTTTTAAAAGAAGAGTAACATTTATAAAAAAAAAATGTATAAAATAAACCAATGAAATCAATATGTTTCATGGATTATTAGATTTTTTACTCAATAAAAAAAGAAGTTGTTGAAGGTAGTGGGAAGAAGAAGAAGTAAAGACTAGGGCTGACGTAATGAAGCGGTGTGAAGGGTATTTATTGTATTGTGATGTTATGTGGATTTGGAAATGAAGAAGATACAATAGATGAGATGGGATCTGAAGAGAGTGTTTAGGGTTTTGCATCTGCCATGCGGCTTTGAATGGAAACAGGGCTTTCTTGTTTTCATTTTGAAAATAGGCATTGCATAATTGCCTTGCATTTCGATGCATCTGCCAATTCCAATGCCTATTTCAAGATGAAAACAATGATACACTGTTTTTCAATTTGATTTCAGCTCAGGAGGACCTTCACGATCGTGACCATGTCTGAGATTGATGTGGGCATCATCCTTTTTTCATATCAAGTAAGCAGATTCGAAATTCATTCCCTCCACCATTTCTTGTGTAAAATACCTTTGTAAGCCTCTGATCAATTTGAATGACACAGTCCTCCATTTCACACACTGTTGCATGGACAGTGAGGTTCTTGATGCCACTGATATAGGATTTGGGTGGGAAGGAGAAATAGGTAGAAGGGGGAAGAAGAGAGCTGAGCAGACCAGAGAATTAGGGCTTCAGTTATTATTCTTCCAGTCTGTCCGAAATATACCAAAGTCATGCTTGATTTATTGGTATTTGACCCATAACCATTAATCATAACCTATTAATCACAGATACTGATATATGACATGGTAAGCGTATAATCTCTAAAAATGTAAATCACAGATACTGATATATGACATACGGATACTGTATAGTCTCTAAAATGTAAGACACGAAGACAAACATTTATACATTATATGAAGCATTGATGGAACCTCATAGATCATATAACTATCAGTAGCAGCGGACTAACTCACATTTCTTTCCTATTAATATTTTACATAGGAATGTTGTCTATGTAGATAGGAGGCTAATCCCATCTTTTTAATGTATGCAGGAATCTGACTGAGTTAGCATTGCTTTACTGCCATAGAATAGGTAATGTTAGCCTTCTTGAGGTGGGGCAGGGGTGCAAATTCTTGCAAGTTCTTCACTTGGTAGATTGCTCAAGCATCGGCGATGATGCCATGTGTAGTATAGGAAAAATATTTGAATGGGTAGTACTTGAAAATTAATGTCAATTACAGATCCCTGTTATATGCTGTGATACATAATGTAACCTATTTTTTTATGGTTGATTAATCGAGTTTTTAGGATAAGTTTCATATGTTTGCTCCTTGCTCTCCTTTTGTTGTTACTAGATTGGGAACAAGGGAATCATTGCTGTTGGCAAGCATTGTACATCTCTAAGAGATCTTTGAAGTCTAGATTGTTCAGAAGATGCAAAATATTGTTTATTCTGGAGAATGTCTCTCTTAATATCTGTTATTCAATTGCTGGGCTCGTCTCTGTCTCTCTTTTTGTATACCAAAAACTCATGTTTTTAAGTTTCCATAATTTTTTTGTTTCAATAGGATGGTATTGTTTCTTGATTTCATCAGAGTTGTTTCACTCTAATACTGTGCATGACAAACATCATCATGGTCGTGTATACACACACACACGCACACACTACTCCCATGTATCATGGCTCCAAACTTTTGATTGTTGCATATATATTAGCATGGATGTTTGCTGTAAACAATTTTTGGCATTGAATGGCTAAATATTTCATCATACCTATGAGAATTAGTAGCGGAGAATCTCCAAATTGGTGAACCTGGTAATAACTATAACATTCTGAAATTGTATTACCTTTCCTTACCTTCTTCAATATTTCTCATTATAATTTCAGAATCTGGGCGATATGGCAATGTCTGAGCTGGGTGAACACTGCACATTGCTTAAAGAAGTAGTGCTCTCACAATGCCGTAAAATTACTGATCTTGTCAAAAGTTGCAGAATGCTAGAGTGTTGTCAAATGGTTTATTGCGGTGGTATAACTTGAGCTGAAGTGGCTTTTTTCTATTTGATTTTGTGAATATAACAGAATGCTGCTGGCAACTCAGTCTAATCTTTACAGGAGTTGTAATTATGAATATCAGGAGTCGTAATTATGAATATCAATAGTGTAGAAACCAAAGGTTTAGAAAAAAGTGTTTACAGTTTTACAGAGAAATCTTGTTAAGCCAAACTAGAGGTTTTGATTTCATGTTACTACTTCTCCAAGTCATAAGAGCCTCAATTGTCCTAGGAGAGAGATCTTGTTCTTTGCTTGGATTTTGAGAGTCTTTGTTCAAGTATGGGTTTGTTACTAGTTGTCCTCTCCAATTTCCAATTTTCAACAATTTGAAAGTTGAGAAACTACTTTAAAAATGAGTGTTTTGTTTCTGGGACAGGGGATTCTTTGCAGTTCCTTTCAACAGGAGAAAAAAAATGCAAAATTTCCTAATAATTTTGGTTATCTTGTTCCAGAGAAACAACTGCTCTACTAGATCATGTACTCTAATTTTTATAGAACTTGTATACAAGTGAATTCACTTAATGAATGCATTAACATAAAGTAGGGTTAGTTTGATCAAATATAATATGATTCCAAAATTGTTGAATTCTGATAAAAATTATTTCTCTCTTCAGTTATAATTCTATAATGTATGATCTGGTGCAAGGTTATTAACACTTCTATATTAAATGAATATTTATTCATTTAATAAACTTATCCAATGTTGATGCCTTAAAACATTTCGTATTTTTTTTTAATTATTTGCTTTTAAAAAGCTGTTATTTATTTATTATGTTTAAAGTTTAAATAATATTAAGATTTTTTAATTATAACTTCACCTCTCATCTATTTTTAATTGAGGTTACATCTTTATCACGAAAGTAGAAAATGAAACGACAGTGGATTAGTGGCAGAGAGTTTGAATAATTTTTATTAAACACCTATGTTTAAATTTGATCTCCTGTGAAAAAATTAAAATATCTTTATGCATTTAATATAAAGTGCAAGGAAAAAAGGTATAATATTAAATTTATAATTATCAAAGAAAAAATTTACTATATTCTTTATTAGTCTAAAAAATACATAAAAAAAGAGGTACTATTTTCCTAATTATTATCTAATTCCCGATAAAACCATTTAATCCTTGATAACTAATGAAGTTGACAGTAATTCGGAACAGGAAAGATTAACAAGTGAAAGACAAAAAATAAACATTAAAAATACAATTTTTTTATTTAATCGGAGATAAATAAATAAAAGTGACACTATTATATAATTATAAATTATATAAATTAACAATTTTATATACGTAACTATTGTTTCAGTTTTGGTTTTTAACAGAAAAATATTTTTTTAATTGGTTTAATATTTTTATTATCATAATAAAAATTTAAATAATAAATTTAAATTTTTAAAAAATATACCATGCGTCAGATAGATTTTCATTACTTTTAATTATTATTTAATATTTTCACTGTTTTTTTTCGATCACACACAATGTATGTACGGTGTGAATAATTATAAGGGTGGAATTTCTCGTATAAAACGCTTATGCGTCTGCTTCTGAGGATGTTTGGCAGAGAATGAATAAAAACCAAACAACAAATGAATAAAAACCAAACAAACAAATGAGTGTGACAGAGAGAGATAAGATTTAAGGAATAATAAACAAATGCAAACTCTTCTCTTTCATAGTCAAACAAACATCATTAGTTTTTTCAGATTCTGAATCCTTGTTTCTGCCCAAAACTGAATCTCAATTCAACACCATGAGTTCCTCCACTACACTGAGGAAGCTAGAGGTTGTGTCCCCTGTTCCTGCGGACATAGACATTGCCAACTCGGTTGAACCTGTTCACATATCCCAGATTGCCAAAGACCTCAACCTCACTCCCAATCACTATGATCTTTACGGTAAATACAAGGCCAAGGTAATCCACAATTCAGATTTGAGTCACAGGAATATGATTCTATTAGTTTCTTTATGAGGGTATGTGTCAAATAATGTTTTTTTTGTTAGATTTCGGTTTCATGCAACTAATCAGGTAGGTACCCTAGAAAAGGTTTGCAGTGTATGACTTAGTTCTCTGTGTCAGCAACTTGTGTATGATTTTGGCTGATTGCATTGATGTGATGATCTCAGTGTTATGGTTTAGCTGAAGAGTGATTTGGATGCACAGGTTTTGTTGTCAGTTCTTGATGAGCTTGAAGGATCACAAGATGGGTATTATGTGGTTGTGGGAGGTATTACTCCAACTCCTCTTGGGGAAGGGAAATCTACTACCACAGTTGGGCTTTGTCAAGCTTTAGGTGCTTTTCTTGATAAAAAGGTAATATTTTTCTTTTCTACTTCTACATTTACAGCAGTGGCCATGCTGCTACCTATTGATTTGATACCAATCTGAATCTGATTGCCTTTTGTAGTCTCTTAACTCTATCATTAGGGTATCTTCTGATGTTATTGCTTTTGTTCCAAAAGTTATGCTTGCAAATTGCAAATCCAATCTTTGGATCATATTGATGTTTTTTTTTGTTTTTGTTTTTACTTTGATTATCTGGTCTGAAACCTTTGGGAGTGCTGTTTATTTAAAACTTTGTTGTTCATTCACCATTTAGAACTTCGGAGGCTACAATATAACAATAATGGAAAGCTGTAATTTTTAGTTGCATGTCAAAGTTATTTTTTTTATCAGCAAGAAAGAGTAAATTAATGTGAACCAACACTTATACAGATCTAAATGCATGTCAAAGTTATGGTGGATATGTAACCACATCTTGTCTCTTTTTGTTAGGTAGTCACCTGCGTTCGTCAACCATCACAAGGACCTACTTTTGGCATTAAAGGAGGAGCAGCTGGTGGTGGCTATAGCCAAGTTATTCCCATGGATGAGTTCAATCTTCATCTAACAGGAGATATTCATGCAATAACTGCAGCAAACAATCTTCTAGCTGCAGCAATTGATACCCGGATTTTCCATGAGTCTACGCAGTCGGATAAGGCTCTTTTTAACAGACTTTGCCCTCCAAACAAAGAAGGGAAAAGGAGCTTCAGTGATGTCATGTTCAGGCGTCTTAAGAAGCTTGGCATTTCAAAGACCAACCCAGATGATCTTACACCAGAAGAAGTAAATAAATTTGCTAGGCTTGATATTGACCCAGATTCAATTACATGGAGGAGAGTAATGGACATCAATGACAGATTCTTGAGAAAAATTAGTATTGGCCAGGGACCAGATGAGAAAGGAATGGTAAGAGAAACAGCATTTGATATTTCAGTTGCTAGTGAGATAATGGCTGTTTTGGCACTGACAACATCTTTAGCTGATATGAGAGAGCGACTTGGGAAAATGGTTGTTGGAAATAGCAAGAGTGGTGACCCTGTCACTGCTGATGATCTAGGTGTTGGAGGTGCCTTAACAGTTTTGATGAAGGATGCCATTCACCCTACCCTTATGCAGACCCTGGAAGGAACTCCTGTTCTTGTTCATGCAGGTCCATTTGCAAATATTGCTCATGGGAATTCTTCTATTGTGGCTGATAAGATTGCACTGAAGTTGGTTGGACCAGGTGGATTTGTAGTCACTGAAGCTGGTTTTGGTGCTGATATTGGAGCCGAAAAGTTTATGAACATCAAGTGTCGTTATAGTGGTTTGACACCTCAATGTGCAATTATTGTGGCAACAATAAGGGCACTCAAAATGCATGGGGGAGGGCCAGCTGTTGTTGCTGGAAAACCTCTTGATCATGCATATCTGACTGAAAATGTTGGCCTTGTTGAGGCAGGTTGTGTGAATATGGCACGACATATATCGAATACAAAATCTTACGGTGTAAATGTTGTAGTTGCTATCAACATGTTTTCAACTGACACTGAAGCTGAGTTAAATGCGGTTCGGAGTGCTGCTTTAGCCGCCGGAGCTTATGATGCTGTAATTTGCACCCATCACGCCCATGGTGGCAAAGGAGCTGTAAGTTTGTACTTCCTCTGTCTTACATTTGAGCAACAAAGAAGGCATAGGCCACACCACACCAGCCTTTTACCTTCACACACAAGTATAGGATATTGAATTATAAAAGTCAGTAAAACCAAAGGAGAAAATAGATGAAAGTAACAATCAATAGATCACTTTTGATTAAGTTGTCTGTGTCTTAGCATATTTGAATGCAAAATTTAGCTTTGATTTGAGCTATCTTTATTTTTTCACCTGGTTTGTTGAGTTGCTTCCTTGGTCTTTTGAAACCATTGAGCATTGACACCCTAATAATTTTTAATTTTGTGTTGGATCAAATATCCAAATAATGCTTATGGCACCACATATTTTTAAATCCATCCCATGGCTAGACTTCAAGATTAAAGTAGAAAGAAATGATATATTGACAACCTACTCTAATATACAACCCCATTTCCCTGCCTAAAATTTCAGTTTTTTGCATGAAATGATGAAAATATCATTTTTCATATCATCAAACAGAGGTTGTATACCGGAGCAGGTTGTTAGTATATCATTTCTTTAAAGTAAACGGAACCAGTTCAGGTATACAATTGGCAGCACAATTTAGTTTGTATACGTGCATGTCACTGCATATAATACAAGTCATGGTATCATTCAGTTAGTAACGGTGTTCACTATTTGCTAAGGTGTGCCTTGTCATGATTCAGGTTGACCTGGGAATTGCAGTTCAAAAAGCTTGTGAGAATGTGACACAGCCATTGAAGTTCCTGTATCCTCTGGATCTGAGTATAAAAGAGAAAATAGAGGCAATAGCAAAATCATATGGAGCCAGTGGCGTTGAGTATTCTGAGCAGGTGACGAAAGTTAACTTCAGCACAGTAGAATGTTGTATTAGATAGGAACTGGTAAAAAAACATTAAAACAGGAAGAATATAATAAATCCTATAAAACAGCAAAACTTGTCTACAATATGCACAATGTCTCTACATATTAGATATAGCAACTCACTTGAAGTAGGCATGAGCAAATAAAACACTAAATAGAAACCATGGACATAGTTCTATCCCAGTGTAAGTTTGTTTGGGGGAAAAACAACCTTAAAGACAGGAGCAACAAACCTCACACATCAAAGGACTACACAAACTACAACTCCACAATGTTTTAGTGTTATTGTTTGTTGTTACCTAATCCTTATTACATGTTTATTTTTTATAAGTAAAGAATAAATAAAATAAAATGAGGCACTTCAGGGGTGTCCCAACCCTTATACAAATAATCCCAACACAAGTTTCTTATCATCCAATCATTTGAGGATCCAACAGATATTACAACACATCAACCACATTAACATACCATAACAAGATACGAAAGCACATCAATATACAATTAGATCAACCCTCCAAAGGAACACATTCTAAAGACAAGACACAAAATTCCAACAGCTAAACTTAGTCTTTGCCAGCAAACATAAGTAAACCAAACACCCAAACGCTAAACCCATCAAACCGACCCTGCGAAGAGGATATATAAGCCAAAAAACCTGCACAAAATGCACCACATCTTCCTAGTCTGGACAAATCGTTAAACTAGAATCATCAAACATCAATCTCTCAAATATCTCAAATAACATAAAGGTTCCAAACACTAATCCTTATTACATGTACCCGTAATTGTTTATTTGTTAACTACAAAGATTTGTCTCTGTTTTACCGTCTAATGGATGGACCCTTTGACAACCTGTTTGACATTCTTGTTATCAAACTAGGCCGAGAAGAAGATTGAGATGTATAGCAAGCAAGGATTTTCTGGTCTTCCAATCTGCATGGCTAAGACTCAGTATTCTTTCTCAGACAATGCTGCAGCAAAGGGAGCTCCAAGTGGGTTTGTCTTACCCATAAGGGATGTAAGAGCTAGTATAGGTGCTGGATTTATTTACCCTTTAGTTGGAACAATGAGTACAATGCCAGGGCTTCCAACAAGGCCATGCTTCTATGACATTGATATTGATACAACAACTGGAAAAGTCACTGGTCTCTCTTAAACCTCAAAAATGACTCATCCTATGACCTACCAAAAGCGTTATGTCTGTCATTTGCATGTCCCTTTGTGATGTTCATGAATGTCATGTCACAGTAACATTCCTCCTTGATGTTTTCTTCATGTTTGTTTGCATGTTGGCGATCTGTATGAATGAAAGAAACAATTTAAGGAGAGATTGTATCTCTTTTCTTATATCTACTTCTGATGTGCAATGAAATAAATGGTATTTTTGGAGAGTGTGGTCACTGGTATTTTTGGTATAAATGGAGGAGATATAACTGTACAAATGTGGCACTGATTGGTGAAAAGATTAAAAACTTCTGTTAAGATGGTTTGGATAAGGTGACTAGAAGTATTTGTGACTAGAGTAGATTTCATGATTATGTAGAATGAGGTAATATGAAACCAAAAAAAATATTAAGAGGAAATTGTTAAGATTAGTGTTACTGTAAAACTATTGAGATTCAGTTTTGAACATGTGAAATAGATGTTTATAAGGAGATTCAACATGAAAGGAGATTCAACATGAAGTATAAGTTAATGAATGTCATATATAAGAGATTATGACACCATACTTTATTAAAAACTTAAAGATGATTCTTTCTTCTAATATGTTGATTAATTTCTCATTTTTTTCTTAGAGAAATGATATATTAGAGAAATGATATATTGAGAATCTGTTCCAATATATAATCTCTTATTGATGATATGAAGAAAGAATATTTTCATCATTTCATCCAAAAATTAAAATTTAAGTAAGAATATTTTCATCATTTCATCCAAAAATTAAAATTTAAGTAAGAATATTTTCATCATTTCATCCAAAAATTAAAATTTAAGTAGAAAAATAGAGTTATTTATTGGAAGAAGTTGTCAATATATATTTTTTCTTTATATAATTAATTTCTCATGTTTACTCTTATGGGTGACAGGAAAAGCCTTTCACACATATAAGAGTTAAAGAGATGAAAGAGTTTGCAACCACCATAATAGAATAGATTTTGTTCTTCAAGAAAAGTTGAATTCCACTGATTTTGAATTACCATAATCGATATTATGGTATGATGTAATTTTTTCATTTTTTTATAATAATAATAATAATAAATTGAACATTTTGGTTCTCAACTTTTAAAGAAATATTTGAATTTAAATATTTGTTAAAAATTCATTATCTTTTCTAAAGTTGATAGTGATTAAATATACATACTTTTTAAAATATGATAACAGATTCATCAACACCAAAGTACATAAATTTTTGATCTCGTTTACCCGAAAATATAAAAAAAATTTCGTACTAAAACAAAATAAATTAGGAGTGTTTAAGGGTAAATTTAGATTGAGTTTCATTAAATATGTGACTTGACCCAATGAAAATAGTTTGAGTTTAATTGGATGTGTATAAAAATGGATCCAAAATAAAAGTAATTTTACAATTTAAAATCAATACATTTTAATATAAGTTTCAAATATTTATACTTTGATTAAGCAATGCATTTAAATAAATTAAAATTAAAATTAATTTTTAAAAAGAAGAAACTAAATAAGAGGTGGGAAAAGACGCAATACTAATCCATTAGTTGAATATGATTCACAAATTTAATACCAAAATCTAATTACAGTTCTCTCTTAATAAATGGATTTTAAGTTTAAAATCAGATGTGATTTATATCCATTTATATACTATGAAATGTTCTTATATACGAAGTTAATACGGATCTCCAACTAACTCAATAAATAGATTAATAAGTTTAATGAAGTTTGATAAAAAAATAGATATTTTTTAATCTACCAACATTATTAACTTGTCTAATTGAAAAACAACTTGTATTAAATTGATGTTTTAAATAATTACCTTTTTTTTCTTTTGCATTTCATCCCTTTTACAAGTGTAACTAGGTTTCCAAAGCTTTCCAAAAATGATATACTTCAAGCCCTCCTAATATTTGTGTTTTATTGAGTCCACATTTCTTGATTTTACATGTTTTCAAACCTTTATAAAAGGTTAAAATAATGTTGTTTAAATATTTATAATTTTGTCATTTTTAAAAATATCATAATATATTGAAAATTCACTTTTTTTTTTCTTACACCCACTATGTAACTCCTAATACTCTTTATTTTAATAACTTTTCACATATTTAATTACAAATTTATCTTTTACTATATTTGTTTTTTTCAAAACTTTGATATATAGTTGTATACTACTACTAGGATTGTCAAATTTTGTTTTTAAATTTCTATTTAATACTTTGAATACAAAGGTTATGCAATAGTATGTGAAAGAGGAACACAAAAACACACAAAAATAAGAAAAATCAAGAGTAAGAGTATAAAACTGGATAATAAAAAATAAATTTATAACTAAATAATATTAAAAGTTGTAATGATTTTATAAAAAAATTGAATTTTTTTTAATGTATCTTTTGTCCCATGGCGTGCATGCATGAAGATCCTTGGGAGGTTGAACGAAGAAAACGGCTTCAACATCAATTCTTCCGTCTTCTCCTTTCTTCTCTCATTCTCATCTTCAACCACACTCTGTCTCTTCTTCTCCATTCACCAAAATCACATCTTAATTCTTAACCCTTTTCCAGAACAACAACTTTTCCAAGAACACGTTTCTGCAAAAGAACCATCAATTCACAAACACAGCAAAAAACCAACCAAACAACCTCAACAATGTCGGATTCTCCAATGGTTTCCAGGTACCGTTTGCTCACAAGAAAAGACTCCATGCGCGTCGTCTCTTCCAGAAGAGCCATCAGCTTCGGTTGCTTCATTGGGGTCTCTGTGTTGTTCACTCTTCTCCTCTTTCTCAACCCTTCTATCTACCACCTATCTCCAAGGATCAGAAACGCTTTTCAATCTTCACGCAGATACGCTTTTTCCAAAGTCTTTGGTCAGATATTCTCCAATGCTTCCTCTGCTCCACCCCCTTCTGATCCTCCCACCAGCACTCCTCATCATGATCAAAGTGATCAACTTTCCCCTGCAACTGCTCCTTCTCCCTGTCAAGTTTCAAGGAAGGTGGTTCCTAGACTCTTGCCAAAGGAGAGATTGAGAAATAGGGATTCTTCTTGGCATCTGAACCCTCCAAGTGAGGAAAATGATAGAGTGCATGCAGAAGTGGCTTCTCTCTCTGCATCACCACCAACTGTTTCTCCTCCAAAGGAGAAGCATTGGATGGAGGAGTGGAGTGGTTGTGATGTTTATGAAGGGTCATGGGTGAGAGATGATTCATACCCTCTTTACAAAGCTGGGTCTTGTCCCTACATTCATGGCTCTTTTAACTGTTTTGCTAATGGAAAGACAGAAAACATGTATGAGAGGTACCGATGGCAGCCCAGGAACTGCAAAGTGCCAAGGTATTTTCTCAAGAGTTCACCCTATCCATGTGTATAGGAAGCAATGCAAAAGACAGATTCTTTGCTACCCTAAAAGGTCTTAATATTTTGAAAACTAACACATTTAGCTAATAAGGGATAACATGGTAAAAACATCACTCTAAAAAGTTTAAGGGTTTCGAAACTGATGTTGATTCTTTCCAGTGATGACAGATGATTGTTGTCACTTTGAAGTGTGAGCTTAACTGATATGTTAAGTTGCAAGAAAGATACCTAATATTAAAACTCTTTTATGAAAGAAAACTGATGTTGAGTCTCTCCTTTGACCTGTCCAAACTTATTTAACTACCTGTTCAGAAAAACACATGTACTAAATATTAAAATGCTATGAGACTGAAAGGTTATGAGAATATGGCAAGCTAGCAATGACTCACGTTCATATTTCTAGACTTCCTTTAGGGCTAGCTAGCTATTTTGTTTTTGATTTTCTGTTTGAGAAGATAGAGAGAGATGAACTGTGTGTTGTTTGTGTTGCTGTACCTTCTGGTTCTTTTTCAATGAGATGAGTAATGTACGCAGGTTAAAGGGTGACGACATGTTGGAGATGCTAAGAGGGAAACGTTTAGTCTTTGTTGGTGACTCCCTCAACAGGAATATGTGGGAATCTCTGGCTTGTGTACTTAGAAATTCACTGGAAGATAAGAGCAGAATGCTTGCAGCCTCTGATGAAGGAGAAATACTTCAACCTGAGGGTTCGGACTCAATTATCTTCAAAGTATATCAAATGTTATTCCCTCACTATATCTTAAATGAAATTTTTATGAGTGATGATATGTTGACAACCATGCACCAGATTATCAGTAGGATTAGTTCTGACCATCTATCAGAGAAAGTAGGATTAGTTCTGACCATCTATCAGAGAAAAAAAAAACGAGTGGTTCTGTAATAATGGAATCTCATAATCCATACATAATGAATGGAACAATTTTGAAATTGTATTGGTAAGAACATAAACTAATATTTGGTAAGACCTCATTTTAATTTGTAGTTGTCAAACTAATATTTTTCAATTGTTTGGTCTTGAGTTCCATTCTTCAGAACTAGGATGATATTGATGATGAAATCTAAGTTGGGGTTGGTGTTCTAATCAAGAAATTGGTTAATGTCTGAACAGGATTACAATTGCACAGTTGAGTATTACCGTTCGCCTTTTCTGGTTCAAGAGTGGGAGACTCCAGACGTGAAAGGATCAACAAAGGAAACACTTCGTCTTGATATGGTTGAGAGATCTTGTGATAAGTACAAAGATGCAGATGTTCTCATCTTCAACACAGGTCACTGGTGGACTCACACCAAATTGACTGAAGGGTAATGCTTCCTTTTTATAAATTTGGAAAACTTTGTAAGAAAACCTACAAGACACCTAGAAAGAGATAAAGAAAAAGAAGAGAGAAGTCTAAATTTGATAGGTGATGCATGTGATTAAAAAAGAGAGGGTGAATTATGAAGCTTGGACTTGTGTCTTACATGGTGTCTGCTGAAACATGTATACGCGTATGACACGTATTGATGAAGTGTTTAATTCGAAAAATAGTTTTTGGATCTGTAAATTCTAGCACGATTCCAACACAATTTAAACAAAGACAAATACAGTGATTTTCTAAAAACTCAAACTTATTGTATAAATTTTTATTATGATTATAGAAATAAGAAACAACTCTTTTTGAAGCAGCCATGAGAATCATCTGCCAGAAAGAGAAAAAACACAGCTATACTTGTTCACATCAATCTTGATTGTCAATTTATATAACTCATAATGATATAATATATAGATCAGTATCTCCATTTCCTATCATTTTTTAGATTACACGTGTCTGTCCGTGTCGTGTCCAGTGTCCATCAATGTCTGTGCTAAGTCTCTTCAAATTTGTATCCTTGGTAGTTGGTAGAGGGAAATGTATCATGGTAACATATCAAGGCTTGATCTTTCATCTTTCTACTCCTATAATGGGAAAGTGTACATGACAAACTTTTATGCACTTTCAGGAAGTCATATTATCAAGAAGGAAATCGCATCCATGGACAAATGAGTGTAGAGGAGGCATTTCAGAAAGCTATGCAGACATGGTCACGTTGGGTGGATACCAGTGTTGATCGCAAGAAAACTACAGTTTTCTTCAGGGGCTATTCTCCATCTCACTTCAGGTAACTGAGAGCATTTTGTTCAGTGAATATGCTTTGTGTTGAAGACTTTGAATTGAAGTAAGAATCATTTTTGTGCTACAGGGATGGAGAATGGGATTCAGGTGGCCACTGTGATAATGAGACAGAACCAATGAAAAACGAGTCTGAGTTTACAGAAAGGCCTCCAATGATGGATTCTGTTGAGGCAGCATTGAAGAAAATGAAGACTCCAGTGTTCTACTTGAACATCACAAAAATGACTGATCTCAGAGTTGATGCTCACCCCTCATGGTTCAGAAGAGAGAATATGAATGAAGAGACAAAAAAAATCATGCACACACACCAGGATTGCAGCCATTGGTGTCTTCCTGGTGTTCCTGATTTCTGGAATGAATTACTGTATGCTCATCTGTTATATAACCTCAATAGAAACAAGGAAAAACCTCCAAAATAACTTTTGATATATACATTAATTGTACAAACATACAAAATAGCATAGGCTTTTTCCTTTTAAATTTGTGACATAGTAGTACATAATTGAATTACTAGGTTGTGTAATGTAATTATGTAATCATTTCATTCTTACCAATATCATAACTCCTTCTCAAATTCTCTCTCAAAAGCTATAGAAGGAGTATATTTATTATAAAACAAAACAGAGAAAATAGAAGAGATATGAACAAAAGAGAAAAAAAGAAGGCAAAAGATATGAGAAGAAATATTTATTCTGTTTTATTTTCTTTTCTTAGATAAAAGCAAAAAGTCTAAATATATACAAGCAGTACACTCATTCTATGTGTAGTTAAAGAGACATAATGTAATGTAAAATAAAAACCAATAAAGGCTAGAATAAGAAAAGACAAATTAAAGGTTAGACATAGATAAAAAAGAAACAGCTAAGAATCAGGAAAGACAATTAATATTAACTTTCTTCTAGAAGCCTTATATCCATATCCTTTGTTAATATCTAAACAACTAAAACTCATGATATATGTCTTCTCAAGTTCCTACCCAATCTAAATACCAAGAGGCTTGTCACTAAATATCCTAAAGAATCTAAATGTACATAAGGCAAATTTCAGAATCAAGGTCCTGGAACATAAAGTATCTTAAAGAACAATACATACATAAATACAGTGTTGCAAAATCTGGATCATTAGTAATATCATCCATCTTAAAAAAGAATACATCAATTTTAAATTATGTTAATTGTTGGAGATCCCACATTGACAAGAGACAGTGGGTGGTCTAATAAGTCTAACAAACTTTCACTAGAATAGACTCTACATGGTTTTGATATCATATTAAGTAGTTGACTTGAATAGTATATAAGTGAGTGCAAACCTCATTTTATAAGTCAGTTTTATAAGGTTGAGTTAGGCTTAAAGTCCACTTCTTGATATGTATCAGAACCTTTTAGAGTTTATCCTAGCGAGAGTTTATTAGACTTATCAAGTCACCCGCTATTGGACCATCCATAAATATATAGTTCCATGCACGAGTTGAAAACCTCGGTGTAAGGGGAGTGCTGGAGATCCCACATTGACTAGAGATATAAGAAATTTAATAGTATATAAGTGAATGCATACCTCACCTTTTAAGCTGGTTTTATATCAAGTCACCCGTTATCGGACCATCCATAAATATATAGTTCCACGCACGAGTTGACAGTCTCGAGATGTGAGAGGAGTGTTGAAGATCCAACATTGACTATAGATATAAGAAAATTTAATAGTATATAAGTGACAAGTCGGTTTTATACACTTAAGTTAAGTTTAAAGTTAACTTCTTAATATTAATTATATATATGTGACAAGCCTCTTCGTTAATTATTTATTGAATATTAGATTATTTCAACTAAAGCTGTAGCTTTAAAGAGACAAGACAAGATTTATAAATGTCTAGAACCTGATTCTCTTTATTTAAAGAAAATTAGAGTGCTAGAGTGAGGATCACTAGTTCAACAACTTGACAGACAAAACTCAGAAGCCAAAATAGTTGTTAAAAATTCATACAACTTCATTAATTCAACTCATCTTTTAATGTAAGTGGCTCCTCGGACAGTCACATGCAAGAACAATCTAATCTTCCTTATTGTGGCTAAAGTGGCATCTCAAAAAACAAACAATGTAAAATCAACCCAAAGCCACCAGTGAAAACCACAAGTTTTAGATGAGATAAAAGAAACTCAACAAATAGATCTATGAAAGTTCTTTGGCAGCAGCAATAACAGCTTCCTTGGTGAGACCAAACTCCTTGTATATTTTTCCTGCTGGAGCACTTGCTCCAAATCGATCAATGCCTATGGCCTTTCCTTTGCTTCCAACAATCTTTCCCCAACCAAATGTTGATCCTGCTTCAATGCTAACTCTAGCTGATACAGAAGCAGGGAGAACACTCTCCTTGTATTCATCTGACTGCTCATCAAAAAGTTCCCAGCTAACAAAAGAAACAACTCTCACAGCTTTTCCTTCCTTCCTTAGATCATCAGCAGCAGCAGCAGCAATTTCCAACTCAGAACCAGTTCCAATCAAGATAACATCAGGCTTGTTACCTGATGAGTTGTCTGAAATGGTGTAGCCACCCTTTTCAACTCCCTCAATAGAAGTTCCAGGAAGCTGTGCCAACTTTTGCCTAGAAAGTGCAAGAATTGAGGGTCTCTTCCTGTTGAGCACTGCAACTTTGTATGATCCAGCAGTTTCATTACCATCAGCTGGACGAAGCATCAGAATATTTGGCATTGCCCTGAAGCTTGCCAAGTGCTCTATTGGCTGATGAGTTGGCCCATCTTCTCCCAGTCCAATGGAATCATGAGTCATCACATAAATGACTCCTGATTCACTCAGTGCAGAAATCCTTATGGCAGCTCTCATGTAGTCAGTGAAGACAAAGAAAGTTGCACAGTATGGAATGAATCCAGGGCTATGAAGAGCAATGCCATTGCAGATTGCTCCCATTCCATGTTCTCTAACACCAAATCTAACATTGCGCTCTTCAGGAGTTCCCTTTTGGAAGTCTCCATAAGATTTCAACAGGGTCATGTTGGAAGAGGCCAGATCCGCACTGCCACCAAGCAGACCAGGAAGAACCTTCACAAGGGCATTTAGATTTTGCTGAGACAGATTTCTTGTAGCATCAGCCGGGCTTTCTGGAGTGTATGTCTGCAATTTGAAATCAAATCAAAAGGGTTATCAGTAATCCACAAACAATTGATACAAGTCAAGTTTTATTTGTGTTAAAACTTTGAAGGCTATGCATTCATGAAGCAAAAGGTGGGATGATGAATGAAGATGCAATGAACATGGAGAGCTTAATATGAATTTTAACCCTAATCAGAAAAACTAATGATAATAACTGTTAAGAAGTGGACTTTAAGCCAAATTCAATCTCATAAAACTAACTTATAAGGTGAGATTTGCACCCATTTATAATGAAATGTCTCAATCTCTAATGATAACAAATACATATAAGGAGTGAACTAGAAGTTCTTTAGTTTACTCACAGGAAGTGCTTTCTCCCAACCAGCTGGTAATTCACCAGTAAAAATAGCCTTCAGCTCTGCAGCTTCCTCACTGTATTTCTTCTCATATTCAGCAAACTTTGCATTCCACTCAGCTTCAAGTTTGGAACCTTCAGGGACATGGCGACTCCAATGCCTAAGGAAAAGTAAAGAATGTTACATTCTAGATCTAAAATCTCATCATACTAATAGGAAACAACACATCTCTAACATTCCATGCACACTTTTTAACATCTTCTGGCACATGGAAAGGCTCATATGGCCATCCAAGGTTCTTCCTTGTAGCATCCACTTCTTTAGAACCTAATGCACTTCCATGAACACTGTAGGAGTTAGCTTTGTTTGGAGAGCCATATCCAATGGTAGTGGTTACCTGTGAAATAGTAATCACAGATGAAAATAGAACACCCCAAAAAAGTACATATAAAAAATGCTTCATTTTTGCTTCAATCATGTCGTGTAACTAACCTTGATCAAAGTAGGTTTGTCTTTGACAGCCTTTGCTTCCTTAATGGCTGCCCGAATTTCATCATACCCAGTATTTCCATTCTTCACCCAAATCACATGCCATCCAAGTGCTTCAAAACGTTGATCAACATTCTCAGTGAATGCAATTTCAGTGTCACCATCAATGGAAATGTGGTTGTCATCATAAAATGCAATAAGCTTTCCTAGACCCCAGTGACCTGCAAGTGAGCTTGCTTCATTCGAAATTCCCTCCATTTGACAACCATCACCCAATATAACATATCTGCAAGAGTAGATAAAGCCAAAACAATCTCATTGGCAACACAACATGCATTTCAAAGTGAATGATGATATATTAACAACCATGTACCATATTACAACTGGAAAGAAAAACAACTTTGTACTGAAATGAAACAATTTTTGAAATTGTATTGGTCAAATCACACTTGTAAACTATTGCATTTCAATTTTCAGTTGTCAAGTAACATTTTCCTTTCAAAGTACATATAGCACAATGTAGAGAGAATGATGTGCCCTGAACAAGATGTAGTTTTCTCACGTGTAATGGTCAACAATCTCATTGTCAGGCTTGTTAAATCGTGCTGCCAAGTGTTTCTCAGCTAGTGCTAATCCAACAGCATTGGCAATTCCCTGACCCAGAGGACCTAAACAAATTATGAAGATAAGCAACACAACTCAGCAAAAAGTCTCACTATCACAACATTACCTAAAGAAACATCTAACCTGTGGTCACTTCAACTCCAAGTGTCTCAAAGTTCTCAGGATGTCCTGGAGTTCTGCTTTCCCATTGTCGGAAATTCTTCAGATCTTCTTCCTATTATGTAACCCAAAAACAGTAGATTCATAAATTGAAGATCACATAACTTAAAAAAGTGTTGATATGTTAACAACTTGCACCGGATTATAACTAAAAAGAGATATATGCATTGGAAAAATGTGCCTTCAAGCAGTTGTCAAAATAACATTTTTTCTTAAAACACTTCACAATCATGTTTCCATCAGAATTCCTCGGGAATATTAAGATTCATACACCTCACAACTTACCAAAAGAGATAACAACATATGCTATGCCAATTCCAAAGGACTAAAAACTGTTACACCAATCAATACGTAATTATGTTTAGAGACAGATAACATGACTTCAATTTTCTTGCACTGAGTCCAACGTTTTTTTACATTATCAATCATAAAAAATCATATCAGATATGACTTTTTAATATATTACATAAAAGTTTACAAACTTACCATACATGATAAAATGTGATCATTCATCTAAATTAAACTGTAATAGCAGACTGCAGCAATACAATGTACAAATGCAGATTACATTAGGATCAAAATTCTCAGTCACAATCAAATCAGTCTGAATAGTATTCAGAGGTGGACTTTAAACATATCTCAAACCTTATAAAATTAACTAAAAAAACATTTCATATACTATGAAATTTCATTATTGGATGTGGTATGACAAAAAAACAAGGAGAAATGGAAACAAAGGAACCAACCTGAACACTGTCATAGCCTGCAAGGTGAAGGAGGGCATATTGGAGCATGCAGCCATGTCCAGCAGACAAAATGAAACGGTCACGGTTGAACCAAGTGGGGTTCTTAGGATTGTACCTCATGATTTCATCGTAGAGAATGTGGCCCATTGGAGCACACCCCATGGGGAGACCAGGGTGGCCAGAGTTGGCCTTCTCAACTGCATCAATGGACAGAAACCGAATGGTGTTGACTGATTTCTCCACCAGAGAAACCTCAGTGGTCTGGTCCAGTGTCTCAACAGCAGTGGCTCGAACAACACTGGTGGAAGCACCCCTTCTGCGTGAACCTGCAGAAAACGTGGCTGCTTTGCATGGAGAATGTGACTTGAGGCCAGAGAATGATGGGAAGGAGAGTGATACACGATCAGAAGAAGAGCCATGAAGGTACACAGCACGAGCCAAAAGGGCCTGAGACAGATGCAGAGAGGATGATGATGCCATGTCTTAAGTTAAGCTTAAAGGTTCAAACCAAAACCAAAACCAAACCAAAACCAAAAGCAGCCACTTAGGTGAGTGGCTGTAGTAGAAGTGAAGAAGAAGAAGAAGTGAAGAAGAAGAAGAATATGAAGATTGTTGATGAGAGTGAGAGAGGAAAAGGGTAGTTGATGATCTATAGAGTCCTTGTTCTTGCTGTCCACATGTTATGGCAAATCTTAGCCTATGCTTCTGGCTATCTTCTTTCCACTTCTCTGCCTCTCATATTTTCTTCATAATTTCTAGGATAACAATTTCTACTATCATAATATACTTTATTCCATCTCTTTCTATTTTCTAATAGTATATTCCCATCTTATTCTTCCTTAAATATTTTTCATATCATTTCCATAATAGTTCATGCATCTAAAAACATTCTCTAAAATTAAGACATTATTACAACTGTGAGTTTTGAGTTGCTGAATTTAACAGTTTTATATATTGAAGCAATTTGAGGTAAGAAAAATTATACTTACAATTCTTGTGTGACAGTTTTAAGAAAAATATAATAAAAATTAAATCTGTAATTAAATAATATGAAAAATGATTAAAATAATACTATTGAGAGTTATAATGTATTATAGGAAAAAAAATGAAATTATCAAGGAATTATAAAACTTGGTGTGTTTTATCTAGAAGAAGAAAGAAACCAAAAAGAGTTTTGTGTTTATCCTCTTGATTGAGATATTTAGATAAGGGGGTTAAAACTTGGTGAGATTGGAGCACAACCACAAATCTTCACTGAATCACCAAATATACTTTTCAAAGATAAAGGAAAAATAATAATTAATCACTTTATTGTGTAAAATAAAAGATATGGAACTGTTTTATTTTAAATTATTATTATTATTATTATAATAATTTTTATTATTGTGAAACACACATGTGTCTTTGTGTAGAGTTTTAACCATGCTATTTTATTTCACTGTATTGAATTAAAGATTTAATACTTATATAACTCTAGTTTTATATCATTAATAAATATGGAGGAATAAATTAATTTTATTAACAGTTGAAATATTAATTTTTTGTTTCTAAATGTAATTTAAACATTGTATGTTATAAAAAAAAAATTAGTAGGTAGGGAGTCTTCATGTTGAAAGAAAAAAAGAGAGTAAGTGTATCTTAAGGATAATTTTAAAAATTATATAAAAATGGCTAATTATCTTTATTAATTGCTTCAAATTATTATTATTATTATTATAAAGAAGATTATTATATAACCCTATATATTAAGAGATACAATGTTTTAATATATATAGTATAAATTTTATTTTACTCCTATAATTATTATTATCGAAATATTAAGAATTATATAAAAGATAAATATTTATAAGTTATTATTTTATTAAATAAGATAATTATACATATCTATATTTATTAGGGGTGTTGTTTTGTAGAAAAAAAGTCTAATTCTCAATTATATAATTTATATTTTTTTTACATAGAAAATTACTTATAAATTAAATAATAAAACTCAAAATAATTTTTAAATTTCATAATGATTTTTTTTAGAATGCATAATTTGTAACTCATTTTTCCCAAAACCATAAAAGTAAAAGAATTTTTATATGTAGGGGAGTGCAGAAGGAAATTTTGGGGATGCAAAAAGAAACTATGTACGGGCCCATTATAATGAAGAAGCCCAAACGGGTGCGTTGTGGTGGTTCCGTGTGAGCCCAATTATAAAAGTTAGAAAAAAAAAAAAGAAACGTTGAACGTGTGAGAGTGTGTTTCTGATACGGAAGTGTTGTGGTTTCAATTTGGTTGAAATCAATGATGTTGAGGAGGAGTTCTGTGACCTCCTTCTGTTCCAATTTCCTCAAATCTTCTCATTCTCATAACCCTAATTATGTTCGTTCATCTTCATCTTCATCGTCCTCTTCGAATCCCCATCTCATCGCTTCTTCTGCAACTGCACTTGATATCTCTTCCAAAGCTACCACCAATTTTGTGTCGTTGACCCGCCACTATGGAAGGTGCTATTGGGAGCTCTCCAAGGCTCGTCTCAGGTCTCTTTTCCACCACTTCACCCTCTATTCATGCTTTCTTTACGTTTATTTAATTTTTGTTGTTGTATGTATCTATGCAAATGAATTACTATCTGGATTTAGGATATAGAATTACGATCTCAATCTCCAAGAATGTTAGAACAAGATTGTGTGGACTGGAATAATTTTTGTTTGCAGAGGACATGAATTAGCCTCGTTCCATGTATTGGAGATTATGTGGCCAAAGTAGTGTATTTAGGGGGAAATCCTCACTTTACTAGCCTGTTTTTTCAGGCTTGAGTTATATTCAAATGTAAATTCTAAGATATCCTAGCAATTTGTTAGCCTATTGGACTATATATAGACCTATAGATTACCGATCTTGTAAAACTTTAAGCTCAAAACGTCTAGTTCCAACATGGGAGAGCTGTTGGAGATCTTAAGTCAACTAGTGATATGTAAGTGGGGAGCTATATACCTTAAAATTCGGATTCTCATGGAGAACCAGTCTCACGTACCACACATAGTGTTTATGGGATTAAGTACCTATGAGAACCCTATAACAAAAATAATCATGCTTGGACGTAGTACTATGGACGATTCACAACATTTGACATTCAATTAATGTGAGGTTTAATGAATGTGTAATTGTATTCGTCCACTTAAGATTAAAATCTAACAGTTATATCCTATTGTTATGATTTAGTAAATATTGAAAAATGATTTCTCAATTTTTTTGTATGGTTAATTATCAAGGGGAAAATGTGAATGTAAAGAAATATATAGATGTTGATTATCAATTATGAGTTATTTTACTCATTTCATTTTATTTGAGTTTCTTTCTCTCTTGATAGAATTGCTAACATGGGGGTATGTATGTATCTACTAACGTCCTATATTTTAGACATTAGCTGTGTTTCAAGTGCTTTGTTTTCTTCTAGGAGGACTATGTATTACACCCAATGGATACCTACAAAATTCACCTATAAGGGGTGCAAGTTTTATTCATTATGGATGATTACATTTACATGCAAAATATGCTAGTCTGAGTATTATAACACTCACCCCTCTTACTCATACCATACCTCTGTGTGTGAGAGAGAGAACAGTCGAGCACATAAAATTACTATTTTGTGAACATTAGTCTAAGTTCAGGTATTTCTCTTAAACATTGGTTTGGGCACAGATGCTACCCACTACAATCCTACCTTATTATCCATCTTGGATTCGAGGATTGTTCATTTGAATTAAATCTTCATTTGTCTTTGATTTTATCTTCTGTATTTTAGCATGTAGAGCTTTAGATGTAGTTCCCTTTTAACTTTTTGAACTTTCGCGTCACATGACACTTGTGAAAAACCAGGAGTGGTACTCTAGTTTTCTGTCTGTTGAATCAATTTTGCTAGAATCAGTATTTTTCTTTTGTAGCAGTCATTGTGCTAAAACCTATTCTTTTCTTTTTGTTATACACCAAATAACCTTTCTAACTAATCATTTTCTAACTCAATTCCAGCATGCTTGTGGTTGCAACATCTGGGACTGGATTTGTCTTGGGAAGTGGTAGTGCTGTTGATTTTTCAGCACTTTCGTGGACTTGCGTGGGTACAATGATGGTTGCTGCATCTGCTAACTCTTTGAATCAGGTTGGTTCCTGGAGGAGATTATCCTACTCTAAATTGTCAATTGTGATAATTTTGTTTTCCATTTTTTAGTATTTCTGTTTTAAGAGGGTAGGATAGGAGAATATAAGAGAATATTCTACAGTCTCAAGATTTTTTGTCAACACAAGATCTATTCTATGGTTGTGTCTTTTTTAGGTGTTTGAGATCAATAATGATGCTAAAATGAAAAGAACATGTCAAAGGCCACTACCCTCAGGAAGAATCACAAAGCCTCATGCAATTGGCTGGGCGTCCTCTGTTGGAATAGCGGGTACAGCTCTGCTAGCAACACAGGTTTTGAAACAAATTTTGCTTATATTGTTGATTGTATGCTTTTCTTGTGTAACTTGTAAAACTATGAATGGATTTCTTATCAAATGTTTGATATGCTTTGAGTGGGGGGACTAACATTGAAGCTTTATGACAAGGTTATTCCAGACTAATACGTTAGCTGCTGGGCTCGCTGCTTCCAACCTAATCCTGTATGCATTTGTCTATACTCCCTTGAAGCAGATTCACCATGTAAATACATGGGTGGGAGCTGTTGTTGGCGCTATTCCACCACTTTTGGGGTAAATTATGTACAGTTTTTTTACCTTCCTATGTATTGTGAATTTCAGAATGCTCGAGGAATATATGCTACTGTTAATTTTGTTTACTTCGTGCAAATTTAAATCCTTTTGAAGTTAAGTTGTTCCGCACAAAACTGATATGGTAAGACTCAATTACATGCTCCTATTTTGTGTGCGTTGAATTTCCATTGCCAAAGAAGAATTTTATCTGACCAATTTATTGATTTTATATTTGTTAAAGTATTACTAGTTTAGTTGGCAGATTAGTTGTAAAGCTTAACCCCCTCTGTTAGCTGTCTCTACTTATTTGCTTGAAGAAATAGAAAATTGCAAGTCAAATGGTGTTAATGAGTGATATTTTGTAAGATTTTGTAATTCAATACCTAACTACCTGAAAATGAGTTTCAATTTTTTGGATGTGGAATTAGCCTGTTATTGTTTCTGTACTCTTGTTATCTCACTTCATTCACCATGTGCATATGCATGTACAGGTGTATTTTCTACCCTACATCACCTCTTTGTTCTTGATTTTCAGATGGGCTGCTGCTTCTAATGACATTTCACTAAATGGAATGATTCTTCCAGCTGCTTTGTATTTTTGGCAGATACCACATTTTATGGCCCTAGCCTATATGTGTCGCAGTGACTATGCTGCCGGAGGGTATGCTCTTCTATCTTTGTTTACAGTGGAATTTTGATTCATACAACTATTTTGGTGTCCCCTAATAATATATTTGTTAAAGTGGTAGGTGTTCGTATTGTTTGTTTAGTTAATATCTAGCTAACGTTCTTGCTGATGTAAACAAAAGAACTGAATGACTCTGATACCAAATTTGGTACAAGACAACACCTTTTTTTTCTGAAGTTATGGGAGGGAACCCAATTAAAAAATGAAGTTATGGTTTTTTAAAAAGTATAGGGAATCACAAGTTGGTTTTACCAAATTTATATTAGCATTTAGCATACAAATTACTTATTTTTGTGGGCATTAAATATGGATTTGGTACTTTGATTGCTGCATATGGTGGTGAATAACCACACTCTTAATATATTTCTCATCCAATTATTTATTTCTAAACTATATACAATATACTTTACTTATTGACATGTGTGTGTTTTGCGTTGCAAGTTTAGGTTCAAGATGTACTCTCTTGCCGATGCGTCTGGGCATAGAACAGCATTGGTGGCCTTAAGGAACTCTATATATCTAATCCCTTTGGGATTCTTGGCTTATGACTGTGAGTAAATGCTTCCTTTTTCTAGAAACACTTGATTGAATTTTTTTTTTAGATTTTTAATCTTAATTTTGGTATTGATTGAATGCTTTGATAGGATACGGATACCTTAAATTTAATTTGAAGTAAAAAACTTCTCAAGAAATCTTAATAAAGTTATGGCCTGTGTAGTTTATAAAGTTATATGGATTATTGAATATTTTGTAATTAACAAAATAAAAAAAGTATAATTTTAAGCCTTTTCCGTATGTGGATATGGGGTTAGACAGAAAAGGCTCACAAGATATTCAGTGTCTTGTTCTGTTAAATAACTTTTGATGCCTGTCTCACTGACTTGGCCAAAAAGCTGAAAACCTTATTCCCATGTTTTGTGCTACTAGAAGACATTAGTGTTAGACCTACAGAAAATTTTAAACTTTTATGTAGGAAGTTTGTTCTCAAGAATCTATTAGACTGTACATCATGTTTATGGGTTTTGGAGCACCCCAAGGGCTCCATTTAGTTAATTTATTATTGCTGATTAAAAAAAAGAATATATTAGAATGAGAGGATATACAATGATAATTTATGCTGGATTGTAGTTAAAGGGACATTTGAAATGGTAAAATGTTTTCACATTTCCTTTAATATCAAATTTTTGGTCGCAAGGAGAATCTTGATGCTCATGTTTCTGCACCTTGAACAGGGGGTCTGACTTCTAGATGGTTTTGTCTGGAGTCCACGGTACTTACACTTGCAATAAGCGGTGCAGCATTTTCATTCTATAGAAACCGTACCAGAGAAAAAGCAAGGAGAATGTTCCACGCCAGTCTTCTTTATCTCCCTGTGTTTATGACTGGGCTTCTGATTCACCGCCGGTCCGATAGCGAACAATTCTTAGAAGAAAATGCAAAGGGTTTTGTGAAATCTGCTTCATCTGGGGAAGCCTTAGAATTGGATGATAATGATGATAATCAGAATATGAAGGCCAAGCGTCCATATTGGACTCAAGCACGTCCTCCTGTGTCATATGCCTCTGTTGCTCCATTTCCCTTTCTGCCTGCTCCTTCATATAACTTCCCATGACAAGTATCAGGTATACGGATTTTGTATGGCTTTAACATTTTCTGGGCCAAGTTTTGTTTGGTTGATTGAATAAATTTATTGAAATGGTATTCTTATTGGTGTTTAAGCCGTTAACCTTGTTTTATTATGTTCCCTCATGAAAATTGCAGACGCATCTGTGATCTGAAATAAATGAGAATTTGTTTCCTGCACAGTGTATAATATATAGAATCGGTACTTTTTCCTTTCGAGGTTTCTAATATGGTATTAGACATAGGATGATTTGTGATTCGGTGGATAAAACTTGCATCTACTTTCTTATATCCTTGTCATCAAGTCTCAGACCAAGCAATGACATTTGGGTTGTTTCTTTAGTTCAGTAATATATTTTTATTGAGCATTTGCATTATTTAATGCTAGAAGATATCTAAATGTTATTGTTTTAATATTACAGTGATGTCTTTTATACATTGCACCAATCTCTTTAAGTTTTTAAAAATTATTATAATGTATACTTCTATTCTTTAAAGATTATTGCTTTATTTGGTAAAGGGTGGATTGATATAGTTTGGTATAATAGAAATATAATGAGTTTGAGTAGAGAATTTATGGACATGTGTGATTGATTCATTTGATTGAAGTAATAAAGTTTGGTATATTATTTTTTTGAATAAATTTAAAATTGTTCTTGTGTGTATTTTAAAATATAAATATATTTTAGAAAAATTAGTTGAAAAAATGAATAGAAATTTATTTTTTTAAAAATAATTATTTATTAATTGATAATACTAATTTAAAAAATAAAAGACCAAATAAATAAGTAAAGGTAAAATAGTCATTTACATACAATATCCATAAATCCTTATTTTTTTTTCTTCTCACATAATTTTCTCACTCCAAACTTTTTCTCTCCAAATCCACACAAATCACGTATGCCAAAATTTTCACAAGTAGACTGAAAATTTTCTTCATCTTTAGTAAATTTGCTATACCAAAAACACCATTAAAACAAAAAATATTACGAGTAATAATAAGAAAAACATTGAGAATGTCATTGTAATTTACTTTTAATAAAATTAATAAAGGGATACGTGAAAATAATTTACAAAAATTACAAGTGTAATAGTAATATTTCTTATAACATTTAAGAACGTTTTGACTATCTAGTGTTATACGTAAAAAATAATAATGTGTTTCTTTTATTAAATAATAAAAGAAAATATCTGACATAATAATATAAAATCACATGGATGCGCTCGAACGTAATTCACATTGAACAATACTTGCAAAATATAGATTACAACAACATGAACTGAGTTAATTATCATTTTAAAATACTTTTCATATTACAAAATTTCTCTCTTCGAGGTTTTGAATTCAAATTATTCCAACATTTAGCCAACAAATTAAAAAGAATGTTCACACAGTGGAATTGTATGTAATGCAAAAATTCTGAAAATTAATTGAAAGCTCTTCTACTTGTCTATCCATTAAAAATATGTTTTTTATTATATTATTTTTTTGACATTGTTTTCATTTAAAATTATTATTTACGAGTTAAATATAGAAAATAATATATATATATATATATATGAAAATATATATATTTAAATAAATATATAAAATAAAAATAATATAAAATTACTTGATGTATATGAAATCTACTTTCATGCATATCTCGTTCCAATGATTATACTATTGTATCTGAAACGTTCCATAACATTGATTTTACTAATCTCCAAATTAAGCCTTTAAAAACCATAACATCCACCAAACTAAACCCATTATTGTGAGTAATATTTGGATGTTTAAAAAATGGACAAATGTAAGGAAAGTTAAAAATAACAATAATATAACAGGAGTAAATTTATTCAATAATAATAATAATAGAATATCAAAATGCTACAAAGGCAATGATGTATTTGATGTTATTGATATATCTGCTCCTTAACTATAATATATTTTATGTTAATTTCTTTCCTCAAATTTTGTTTATCTTGTTTTTCTCCCTTTATAATAACATCTCAATACGGGGAAAAAATCTATTTATAAGATCATGCAACTAATATTTAAAAAAAATAGTAAAAATGACAAGTAAACATCTTAATGCCTTAATAATTATAAAAATTAATGATAAATTAAAATATAGTAGTATTTTTTTAAATACTGATTATAATAGCACATGATTGCTATATAAAGAATAAACTGATACAATATTTCAATTATTATAATTGAAGATTATACTAAAGATAAAAAATGATCTTAAAGTATATGATATTTTAATCTATACAAGGATTTGAGGTTTCTATTTAATATACGCTTTTACTAATTCTATTATTTCTATTTGATATATTCTTAATTCCTTTGTTCTATTTTTTGTGCATTTAGAGTATCTTCAACGTGCTTTGTTTAACTTTTTAACTACATTTTGCATCTACAATGATCCAAACTCATGAACACAATTGTATCTTTGTTAAGGCCAAAAAAATTGGTGAAAAAAAGGAAAGTTACAAAAAAGAATATAGCACTTTCATTTTCTTTGTCAAACTATTCCATGAAGACTTACTCATCATTGTTGCATTAAGACAAAAAAAAAAAAAAAAAAAGTTTTAAATTAAATTTGAGTTTAATATTTTTTTTTTAAATTCTATAAAAAAAAAAAAAAAAAAATTAAAAAAAATAAAAATTAAAAAA
>Ga0123342_1000116_pt1 | contig 95613 bp, 42 predicted proteins | sample Turbeawhitnodule_FD_89960 | JGI IMG/M metagenome (GOLD analysis project Ga0123342, IMG submission 89960) | Root nodule microbial communities of legume samples collected from Mexico - Turtle bean Mexico white nodule | ecosystem: Host-associated > Plants > Roots > Nodule | place: Mexico: Nepantla...
AATATATATATATATATATATATATATATATATATATATATATATATTAATGCATTGAATAAGTTAGATTAATTCAATTGGATTAGGCCTACATAATGGCTTTCAATTTTTTTTCTCTCTCAATTTCACACTAAAATGGTTATTGAAGTACGTTTTTAAGATTTTTTTTAATTGGTGTATTAAAGTCGTATTCTAATTAATATATATATATATATATATATATAATATACATCAAAATTGGATTTTTTTTAAAAAAAAATCATACTTACAAGCACAGAAGTTTTTAAGAACACGACTTCAGAAGACCAATTATTTTTTTTTTAGCATTTTATAAAATAAAAGTCTAAAAAATTGTTTTAAAACACAACTTTAGAGTGAAATTGAAAAAAATATTGAAAGTCAACGAGTTCTAATTTAAAAAAGTAAATTGATCTCAACAAAATTGGTGAACTAAGCATAATTTTAGATTTAAAATCGTACACGCATAAATAACTTATTCATTTATGTGATTTTTAATTTTTTTTATCTATTTTGATAAAAAAAAGTACGGAAAAACTATACCAATTATATAATTTACGCTTTAAGGAAAAAGTCATGAGAAAAATGAGACTAGAAAATTGAGCAACTGGTAGAATTGGAAAAGCAAAGTTTGTTTGTTTAGGAAAGGTACCATGAAAAGGGCCTTGATGTGGGTGAGGGTCAATGGCGTCTTGGAATCACCGCTTTCGGAATCCTTAAGATCTAACAAAAACTGCAGAAAATCCTTCCTTTCTTTCCTTTTCCCATTTTCTTCTTCATCGACCTTCACTCGTTCACCAATCATCCTTTCAAATATCCCATCGAACCGTGATGCCAACACCTGCATCTCTTTCTCCACACCTTGCAAATCGAACCGCGCCAACCAGGGAAAAAAGTCCGAGAGATTGGGCTTCCCCAAAAGCTGCGTCATCTCCGCCACCAACTCCCTAAACTCCGCCCCCAAAGTTTCCCTCTCCGCCCCTTCCACCGCCGTGCCCCACATCATACTGGTTATCACATTCATCACCGTCAGAAACACCTGCTCCCCCACGTTCACCGCACTCTCCGCTCGGCCGTACAAATACGACACCGTTTTACGCATCTCGTTGCGCCGCAGATCGTACACGGAGTCCAGGGTGATGTTGCTCAGCATCTTGGCAGTGCACACTTTCCTCAGCATCCGCCATTCGGCTCCGTAGGGGTTCCATGCTATGTCAACACCGCCGTAGGTGGCAACCCTGCCGGCGACGGGGACGTCGCGGTTGGCAAAAACAGTGTCGTGGTCTTTGAGGACCTCACGAGCCAGGGCCGATGAAGTTATGACGATGGCGAGCTTGCTCCCGAGTCGGAGCTTGTAAATTGGGCCGTGGGTTTGGGCCAAGGCGGCGAAGTAAGTGTGAAGGTCCGGGTGAAGAGATAGAAGGTTCCCGAAGACAGGAAGGGCCCGTGGCCCAGGTGGAAGGCTCTGAGAGTTGGGTTTGATGAAGTAGAGGCATGCGTAGCAAATGACTGCGAGAAGGACACAGAAAAGCAGAAGCAAGGTTGAGAGGGTAAACATGGTGCTATTATTGCGTTGAAATCTGAAAGATGCGTTTCTCTTTTAAATCATTTGCAAATATTTAAATCATATATATGAATTAATAAAAGAGCATCTACCGCTCTATATATTATTATTATATAATATTTTATCAGAAAAATCAGTGTCAAGTGGATGTATTCAATGCAATGAATAATTAGACTACCATGGGAATAAAATCTGCAAACGAACAGGTGTAGTTTTGTTTGCCGAGTTGACGGGTTGAACATGATCACATAAATCCTCTTTTATCGCCAAATATTTCATTTAAAAGCCATGAAATTATATGGTTTCTATTTTTTTAAAATTAAAAAATAATTTTTAGATAATTTTATTAATAAAAATTACATTAAAAAAGTAGGGTGAGAAAATATATTTTTGTTTTTATTTAAGAGAAGATAAAATAAAATAAAATAAATGTATGGTATTATGTACGTTAAGGAGTAGATTTGAAAGGAAAATATGAAAATAGATATTTTTAGTGGTTATAGTCTTATAGAAGTTTAGAGAGGAAACACTAGAGCGAAACACCACTATTCTTTATAATTTGTTATAATTATAAACACCACAAAACCCACATGAAATATTTAATGTATAAACAAAGGTCGGGAAATTTATGGGGGTCTAGCTTCAGTGATACCTAAATTTATGGGAGTCTTCTTGCATTTAACGAGTTTCATTTTTTTAATGCTTAATTTATTACCTTTTTGCCGGTAATTTCTTCATCTTCTAACGAGTTAGACAAATGAAAAAGTAATTCCCACTAAAAAATAATCGCGGTTGTATTAAGGATTTAATAATATAACTACAGCAATCTATAACTAAATGCAATTTTATTAAGGTCTTGTTTAGGCTAATATTTTGTAGACAACAGAGTTTCAGCTAACAAATCTTTATTAAATTCTTGTTTTGAAGTTTTTTTTTTCTTACATTTTGTTGAAGCATTCAAAAGAAAAGGCATATGGTGGGTACTTAAATATTATTAGAAGTATGTTCCCTTGCTTAGTGCATAATTATGATATTAAGTTATTATAAAAGTTTAGTTTGGGTTGGAGAAGCGTGGTGTGGGAATAGCAATCATAGGCATTTTCTTTCTTAGAACAATTCCAAATTGTTCTGATATCTCTAACTTTTGTCCCTGTGGTATTGTCCAGTCAAATAAGTGCAGAAGTGTGGCAAGAAGATGCAGAACAGTCTTCTCAGCCATTGTTATTCCTGCACAGATTCTTCTTCCAGATCCAAAGGGAAAATAATTGAAGTCATTGCCAGTGAAATCCCATTTTGCATCTAAGAACCTTGTGGGATCAAATTGGAGTGGTTTGTCCCAGACGGAAGGGTCTCTATGAATGGCCCATACATTGATGAAGACTCGAGAACCCTTTGGGATGGTGTAGCCTCCCACGTTGGTGGTTTGACTAGGGCAATGTGGGACTAAAAGTGGAAGTGCAGGATGCAATCGAAGAGTCTCTTTCATCACAGCTTGCAAGTAAATCAACTTATGAAGGTGAGACTCTTCTACCATCTTATCTTTTCCAACCACATTTTCCAACTCTTCTTGAACTCTCTTCATCACTTCTGCCTTCTGCATTATTTCTGCCATTGCAAACTCAACTGTGTTGGAAGATGTATCGGTTCCACCTACAACCATATCCTGTTTGTTCTCATGCACAAATCTCCCTAACATTAGTCTCACCATATTCTTCAACAAAATAATTAATTTACCATTTACTTAGCTTATGTACTTATGTGAAAACTTAAATGCTATTATACTTGTAAAACCTGTTTATTTTGCTAGCCCAACAAATACCCAAAAAATTGTGATTGAAGAAAATTAGGAAAACAAGGCTATAAAGTACTAAAAAAAACAAAAAACATTATATATAACAAGAAATACCTGCATAAAAAATAAATAATAAAATTGATTATAAATAAAACGTAATTAATTATACCTAAACTCATAATAATTATATAGTAATATAGTAAAATATTGACAAAAATAATTGGTTCTGAATAAATAAAATAAAATAATTAAATTTTTTGATATTTTATAAATAATTTATTTTAAAATATAATATTTTTATTTATTAAAGTTTTATAATAATTTTATTCAACTTAAAATTTATTTTAACTTTAATTTACATTTTCAAAAAATTTCTTAAGTTATTAATTTAAAATCACATTTATTATACCATCCAAAACTCTAAACCCGTTAAATTTACTATAATTTTTTTACTCATGATTTTCTCAAACTTGAATCCAAATAATCTAACTTCCAATTCTATTTCTCTTCCTTTCTTCCCTTTGATCCAGACAAACTTACAAACTTATATCACCTCCTAATAATTCTTTATAAAAAAAAATTATTTAATAATTTTAACTTAATATCTTTATTTAATGTTATTATTAATCACAGGTGTCAAATGGTTATATTTATAGATGTCAGATGGTTATATTATAAAAGCTGGTGTGAAGATTTTTTTATCTTCAACATTCTTATCATCTCATAAACTTACCACTCAAATATATTATTCTTTTATTCTACAATTGTTTTAAAAAGAAAAGATAAAATTCAAGAAATAATTTAGATTTTAGAAAGGAAATCCAAAAAGGAGATGCAAAGAAGGTAATGAAGTTTGAAAGTGAAGTAAGAAAAAGTACCATGAGGAGGGCCTTAACGTGGGTCATGGTGAATGGGGTCTTTGAATCAGGGCCTTCAGAATCCTTAAGATCCAACAAATACTGCACAAAATTCTTCCTTTTTTTCTTTTTCCCATCTTCTTCTTCTTCTTCTTCCACCTTCACTCCTTCACCAATCATCCTTTCAAATATTCCATCTAACCGGGATACCAACGCCTGCATCTGTTTCTTCACGCCCTGCAAATCGAACCGGGCCAACCCGGAAAAAAAGTCCGAAACATTGGGCTTCCCCAGAAGCAGCGTCATCTCCGCCACCAACTCCCTGAACTCCGCTCCCAAACTCTCCCTTTCCACCTCTTCCACCGCCCCGCCCCACATCATACTGGTTATCACATTCATCACCGTCAGAAACGCCTGCTCCCCGACGTTCACCGCACTCCCCGCTCGGTCGTACAAATACGACACCGTTTTGCACACCTCGTTGCGCCGCAGATCGTACACGGAATCCAGGGTGGCGGTGCTCAACATCTTCACCACGCACACTTTCCTCAGCATCCGCCATTCGGCTCCGTACGGGGTCCATACTATGTCGGATCCACCATAGGTGGCAATCCTACCGGCGACGGGGACATCGCGGTTGGCGAAAACGGTGTCGTTGTCTTTGAGGACCTCGCGAGCAACGGTGGGTGAAGTTATGACGATGGCGAGCTTGGTCCCGAGTTGAAGTTTGAAAATTGGGCCGTGTATCTGGGCCAAGGCGGCGAAGTAAGTGTGAAGCTGAGGGTGAAGAGATAAAAGGTTTCCGAATAAGGGGAGGCCCGGTGGAGCCGGTGGTAGGTTTTGGGGGTTGGGTTTGAGGAATCGGTAGCACGTTATTAGGAAAATAAGGAAGAAGATTATAAGGGTAGTTGTGGGTTGATCACACCAATACAGGGTTTGAGATAGAGCTGAGGAGAGAGACATGGTGGTGTAATTATGAGTATTCTTGTGTTGGGAATTCATATAAAGGAAATGAGAATTTGGAAGATAGAGGTGGCGAGTAATGCAAAGAAAATTAGCAGAAACCGACAAATTATTACATGTTTGGAAGGGCGCACGATGGTTAGACGACAGAAGGGGAATCTTAGGTTTTTTTTCTTCGACATCAGATAACTCACTAGGTATCACTCCATACTATATATGAAATTTCAATTTTAAATTAAAGAATTTTGAAATTGTTTTCGAGTCTGAGAAGAAGAAAACTTGGAAGTCATGAACAAATAGAGAAAGTAGGGTGACAAAAAAAATAATTTTGTGTTTATTTCAAAGAGAAGATAAAATAAAATAAATGTAGTGCTATTTGTAGGTTAAGGAGTGGATTTGACAGGAAAATATGTAAATAGATCTTTTTAATGGTTATAGTCTTATGGAAGTTTAGAGAGGAAAAACTAGAGAGGAAGAGTGGCTTGGCGGAAAAAGAAATGCTTTTAAAGCTATGTTTTTAAGTTCTAATTACATTTTTTTAACTTATCTTTATGTAATAAATGAGTTTAAATGACATGTATTATTAATATAAAATATTTTTTGTTAATAAAGAAGTTATTCATAACATGAATTTTAAGATAATTTATAATGATTGATAAATTTGGTTTTTTCTATACTGTTTTTTCCAAAAATGATTGGTGTTCTGTAGATTGTTCTCTTTCTTTCTTTCTTTCACATATAAACAAACGTTCTAATACTTACAAAATTATTTCAAATCAAGCATTACTTGTTCATTTTCGTAACGTATAGAATATTAAAACAAAAAAAATCAATATTTTAACGGTTACCAACAAAACAAATCACCCTTGCAATTTTTGTTACATCTATATTCACTTTAAATGCTACCCACAAATTAATAATATAAAATTAATATAAACATTTAAATTTTAACTTTATAAATTTAACAAATTTAACGATTTGTGATTAGATAATGTAAAAAAGATATTATATTATTAATATATGTATTATTTGTTTACATATATATATATAATATTTTTTTAGATATTAAACTCTCAACTTATCACTGTCCTAGGTGCCATGAAATGTATAAACACAGGTCTGGAAATTTATGGGGGTTTGGCTTCAGTGATACCTAAATTCTGGTTCCCAAATGTGTGTGATCTCCCTTTCTTCTATTTAGGAAAGTGGAGCTATTTGGTTGGAATATTATCTAAAAATACTCAAACACAAGTTTGGTCTAAACCAAATATTCAACATTAGAAATCGTATTTTAATTTTTTGTTTACTTTTTCAAAATTCTTATATGTAAATGTTTTTTTAATGAAATAATGTATTTAAACATGATTTTTAAAATTTTATTTTTGTAATTTTTAATTGGATTTTAGCATTTTTTTAAATTGAATATTAATTTTCTGTTTTGATCTTTTAATTAACTTATAGGTTTTTTTATTTATTCAAAAATAGTTATTATGAAAAATTAAAAATGTACTAATGATTTTAGTTTTAAATAAATTTTTGTATATTTTAATTTATATACTTTTCTTAATAGTGTGATTCAATAATTAAATAATGATGTTAATTAAATATAATTTGAAAAATATAAAATAGTAAGTAAATCAATAATTTGAATAAAAAACATTAAGGACATCAAACGTATAAATAAATAAAAAAGTTGAAATAAAATTTTTACATTATTTATATGAACAATTTTTATTATGTGATATTTATTCTGATAATAAGTTTTTTTTTTACTTATTTAAAATTAGTTCATTCATTTTGTTATGAAGATAATTGTTATGAAGACAAGTAAGTTAAGTGTTTTGATTGTTTATTGTGTATATGAGAATTAAGAATGAAATTCAATCTTGTATAAGATAACAAATAACTTCATTTCAAACCTGATGAAACTGAACTTTATTTTGTAAATATTTTGTAGAGTGTCAATAACAATAATGATGTGAAAATAAGGTAGTCAAAGAACTTGAAACTCCTCATGATTACACCAACAGTCATTTAACTCAATTGTGTTTGACATTAGTCGTCGACTAAGTTGAGGAGTTACTATCTTTTGAACATTGAACTCAAAAATTTCTTGATTATAGCTTGGACATGACACATGGTTGATCTTTATTCATATTTCACGAGTAAGGTAGTGATATCATTAGGGTATTGATGTCTTGCTCACAACATGTACTCTATCTTAATGTTTCATTCAACAAATTACGATTTAGTTCTTTTAAATGTTGATTTAATAAAGATAGAAATGGGTAAGGAATGTGCTCCCTTCAAAATAGAGTTCATGCATTTGACAATAGTGATTGTCATGCGTACCTCTTGTCTTCATCATATGCTTGAGTCCATTTATCTATTGGTATCTAATCTATCCATGAAATCACTTGTTGAAACTTCAATCTCATAGGTGATAACTTAGATTGAACTAGGAGTTGTTTCATCCTCCCTCACGCCGAGACTGTCAAGTCATGCGTGAGACTATATATTATGGGTAGTCCGATAGTGGCCCAATAGCGAGTGACATTGATACCATATTACAAAGTGAACTTTAAGCCTAACTCAACCCCATAAAACCGGCTCAATAGGGTGAAGTTTGCACCCACTTATATACTATGAATTACTTAATACATTTGAAGTACATCTTATTTTAAAGTATCATTTTTAATTTCATGAATTATATTTCAAATCAATTCCATAAAATTATAATTTAATTTAAACAAATATATTTTAAAAGGATCCACTTTAATAATAATTTGATTCTAATTAAAATGTTTTTCAATCACTTTATTTACAACAAATATGGATTAGATGGAGACTATAATCATCACATTCATTGAAGCATTGATATTTATATAACAAAATTACAATACTAGAAATCTCAACCTTTCTATCCCTATTACACGCCAATAAATAAAAAATTAAGAATCTTGTGTAGTCTACAAAAGCAGAACAACTAATAAATGTTGCCTTCGAGACCAATTGCACTATCACAAGAAAGGATAAAGAAATATTTAATCCATTTTCTAATAATGTATTTATAATAAAATTAAAGAATATATATATATATATATATATATATATATATATATATAAATTAGAAGTAAAATATATCATTTGTTTTATATAATTAAGAGCACTTAAATATTTTTTGAAGTTAAGATACACAGAAATATGACTACCTTATTATCCATTTTCATCCTATTAATGAGTAAGTATTCATTTAATTTTATTTTCAATTCATGACAATTCCACTTTCTAGAATACAGTTGGTGTTAATACCTTTTGAGAAACTGGTTGGAGACAAAAATACAGACTCCAAATACCATATTAAAAATGGTTTGAATTTTGAAACCTGTGCAATAGAACGAATGAAGAGTTAGGGAAGGAGTATTTAACAGTATTAAATTGTATCTTGTTTCTATAAATAAGGATCTTAAACCTTAGATTCATCCTAATTCATTCTTAATCTTGATGTTCGTTTAAGATAAATATCTTAAACTGTAGAGTCCTTAAGTTTGATCTCCTTTTATGAATAAACCTTAATTTTAATTTCATTTTTAAATTTTACTCTCTTTTAAATTCAGGTTGAACTATTAATAAAGAAAAATCTTAACCATTTACTTATTTAATTATTTTAAAACTCAGTAATTATATAGTTTACGTCAAATAATTTTTTCAAACACTAAGACATAATAAAACTTATAATTAAAAAAATTCAAATTTTTTTTTATTATTTTAAAATTTATAAATTCTTGTTTTTTACATTTGAATACATGATCAAATGAATTGTAATAAACTAAGAAAAAAAATTATTTGTAGAAAATGTAAATTTTAAGTGAGTGATAAAAGAAAATTAAGGATGAATCGAAACAAAATTAAACTTCATTGCGTCTATTTTCAAAATAAGATAGTTTAAAGATTAATAAAAATAAAGCTAAGTTTAAAATGTCTTCAGTTTAGGGTACTTTAGGGATCTTTTTCCCTTAAAAGTATTTTAGACAGTTAAGGTCAAGTTTCCAATTAATACTATTTTTTCACGTTAGGTCAAGTTTCCAATTAATACTAATTTTTCATGTTCTTAGCTACAGTACGTCGCCTAACGTTGTTTTGGGTTGTAAAAGCTGTTCCAGCATAAAAACAAAAATGAATAACGATACTCAAAGTAGATAAAACCAGCAGCGTCTCTATTTTTTAGAGTTAGTAGCATACTTGTAACTGATCAACTTGAAAATATTCCCTTGATAGAAAGGGCAAGCAAATAACAAATTGTTCAGCACTTATTGTAGGCTGACAAACATGGTTTAATGTTGCGAATGAGACTAAACAAAATTGGCAGTAGCACCATCAGTATTTACCAGTATTTAGCTCACTAGTTTATTTGCATTTGTCACACGAATTTCCTTTTAAACCACTACTCAGTATAAAATCACTTGTCACCTAAACGGCCAAACCTACGCAGGCAATCAGCAAAACTGGTAACAAGACTAGCACACTTCAAAGGATCCTTGATATGTTCCTTGTAACATGATAAGGTCGCAAATCTCTCGGCCGTGCATGGCTCAGGCTTTGGGTTTGGAAGCTTATACTCTTTAGCATGAAGATCCTTTGCCTTCTGGGTTACTTCCTGCAGCATATTATCCTCTTGCTTCTGCAATCTTTCCAAAATCTTCTCACTTTCCTGAAGCATAGATTGAATACCTTCTAACTCTGACTGTAGAGGTTGAGCAGGAAGAGTTGCAGGTAGATGCATAGGGGGCTGCACTGGCCACCCTGGAATAACTGCACTCTCGGGCTTTTTAGTTTCATTAGATTGGGACTTTTCAGGGTCTCTTGCCACCTTTCGTCTACTCTTTCTGGTTTTTTTCTTCGGCACAGCATCATCAACAAGCTGATTAACAAGGTCATTGCTAATCTGAATCGTAAACTCACCCATAATTGATAGCTCCTACATAAGGTACCCGAAAGATATCATGAAAGTAATGATGTTAAAAACAAATTGATGCAGGTAATGTAGAAAAAATAATTAAAATTGGGATCATTTTTATAATTTATGGATATTTTATTGATTTTGGTGGCTCCTGTTTTAGGTATCATAAGCATTTAAGTGTCTTATTTGTAAGTCCAAGGACCCTTACGCTATGTTTAAATAAGTAAAGGTGGGTTAAATGGAAGGTTGGAATAAAATATTGGGATGGAATGAAATGGAATAACCATCAATCTGAACATAGCCTTAATGAGCTAGGGTTAGTAGAAAAGTAAAGAATTACGTTTAGGGAGTTGTTTCCTTGTAATTTGTTTTCTAGTAGTTACTTGTGTTTGAATGTTGTGCTTAATAATTGTAATTTGGAATTCTCAAGAGATGTAGGTTTGGAGGTATTATAATTTGAAAGGTTTCTAAGTTATTTTGCTCTTGTTGGACTTTTACTGGACCTTAAAGTTGTTTGTAACCAAATTCTCACGAATTCTAATGCTCCTACCTACTCGGGAGTAGTGGTTGTGTCTCTCCACTCTTCATACTTTTGAAAACAATTCAACGTCCCTAGTCTCTCACTCCTCTCACTGTGGTGGTCGCACCCACATCAATTACTTCAGCCGTTGGGGTCACGCTAAAGAAGAATGTCACACCAAAGCTCACAAGAAGTCTAAGCTAGCTAATGTGGCCGAAGCCACCACTCTTACTTTAGATATCATGATTTTTGCTACTGAGTATCATGAACTTCTGAAGCTTCGAGCAACCAACCAACTTGCATAATTTTGTTTTGGTAGTGGCTCAATAGACTTTGTTTCTCAGTCTTCCTCTCATAAACCTTGGATACTTGATTGTGATGCCTCAAATCATATAACTGGTAACAATCTCCTTTTACCTCGACCTTTTCGGACTCCATGCCTTTTGTTAATCTTGCAGACTACTCTCAAATGAAAGTTTGGTGCATCGAACAAACTCATCCTCTTCCTCAACTTTCTTTTAACTATGCTTTATTTATCCCTAGACGCCCTTTTAATCTAACCTTTATTTGCAAACTTACCATCACTCTTAATTATTGTCCTGATTATTAATAATTTTGATCTTGTACAGGAACGACATAGCGGAATGATGATACTAAAAATGCTATGGCGAGGAAATAGTTGGATTGGGTTTCCACTCTTGGAACCAAAGTTTGCATTTATCATTGGACAACAATCTATGTGGGGACACTGTTAAGTGAATTGATAAATTAATTTATTAAAGTCCTAATGGCATAGGATTTTGAACGAGGTTCAACTAAATTTTAAAGCACTTTCAATTGTTGGGCATGGTGTGGCAATATTACATATGTACAGAAACCTAATTATTAATCCCAATGTCATTTTTGTCAATTTATTGTTATGTACTGTCATCACTAGCTTTTGTTATCAATTTTGTTGTACCTTAACAAAAATGTGCTTTCATGTTTGGCTGGACAACATGCAGATTTTGCCTTTAGTGTTTTCAGATCTGCGACAAGAAACCTTTTCTATCTTCATGTGACGTGTCTTGTACTATTACCACAACATGTTTTGGTTTTCAATTTTGTGAATGGATTTGTGATCAAGTTTTTGTTTTGGTGTCATTCATTCTCCATCCCCCCTAGCATTGCCAATTGTACTAGTCTGGTAAATGTTACCATGTTGTCTAGCCCTTTAAGCAGGGAATTTCCTAAGGGTTCTTAAAGGTCGCCTAATCCAACAAAATGCCTTGGATTGGAAATCCTAGACCCACCTCTATAACTGCTAAAATCATAGCACTAAGTTTGGTAGTGAACTTCAGTGTATTGATAAAATCAGGTGTAGAGAACCTATCTAAACTCATCACTTTAGCCCTTTCTGAAAATAAGTTTCAGGTCAAATTCATCCAGAACTGTCCAAACTTTCTCACCTTCAGGGCTCCGTCAACATGGCAATGTATTAGAAGGTGCAATACCGGATAAACTTCTGAATCAAAAGACCTAACAAAAAATTTTCTGCATCAAAACATGTTGGTTGGTTAAATACCTGATTCTATCTCACAGCTTGATATGCTTTCACACTTAGTCCTTCAAGGCAAGAAACTTAATGGGTCCATTCCAAGAAGCATGAGGCAGCTTAATCAGCTTTAGTCTTAAGATCTCTCTCACAGCCAGCTCACAGGATCAATTCCTGTTGATGTCATTGCTCACTTAAAACGGATGTAACTTGACCTTTCTTAATACCACTTGGTTGGGCATGTTGGAAATTATACAAGCTATTGATATTCCAAACAATAATCTTTCAGCCTTCATTTCTTTGGAAATGTTACAAGCCATTGGTATGAAAGCTGTTTAATCTTGATTTTTCAGGAATCAATATTTCAGGTTCTATTCTTGCCGAAAATTTTAGTCACATGGACTTGCTTGAAATCTTAAACCATCAAGAAATCACTTAAAGGTGAAATCCCTGAAATATTGGCAGAACTTTATTAGAGTTCCCTGGGCCTTTGTTAGAGTAAACTACAAAGGAGCTATTCCTGATGGCTTTACCAACCTTTCCTTCAGTCAACTATCCAAAAAGAGTATATATGTGGCAAGACAACATACACCACAAGAACATTAAAATGGTGCAAGTTAACCCCCTTATACAATTAAAAAAAAAAAGCTGTAACTTGCCATCGATCCTATGGCAACATTGTGTTCACTGTAGTAAGAGAACAACACAATGCAGAGCCTCATTAGTCTTAGGCATCAAATGTGTTTGCATTCTTTTGATGTTCCATTAAATACTGCTGGTTGCTTGAGGTTTACATTTTGAGAATCCTAGAGTCCTTATTAGAGCTATCAGAGTGTGCACACTAAGTGCCAGCTCAACCTCATTCAATCACTACCTTACGTCTCCGTTTCTCTTTCATTGAGTAGACTGCCCACATTTGGGTGTCTCTTGATTTCTGTTGAATTTGGTGTCTGATGAGTTGTGTTTCTGTTTTACATCTTGCTTTACAATTAGGTCGTTTATTATCTCCTTGCCCTGAACCAGCAAGTGTGTACTTATGTATATGTTGTAAGCTTCTTACAATTTCTCTCATGAAGTAATGGACTTTTTATTGTTCTTATTTATAATTGATAATTTGTAAATTGTAAGGCTAAAAGTTCATCATCAGTAAGGAGTGTGCTGATATGAAATTTTCTGCTCGATAGCTACCTTTGTACCTTAAGATGATACCTTTTTACCTTTAAAGTTGGACAACATGTGCTCAATTTTCGAATTTATAACATTAACGAAATTTTGCTGACGAAAAAATGAAGCTTTCTATAGCTTCTATTTAAGCCATTTACTAAAATAATGTGATAAAACATCATGTATAAAGGAAGCTTGCTTGCTTGCTTTTAATTTAGTTTTAAGAATTAGAATATAATATAGGAAAACCTAATAGTGGCTACTAATGGAGAATAACCCTAATTATCTATTGTACATATTTCAAAATTACTAAGATCAACAAATCATATATTTTACACTCATCCTCGAGATGGAGCATATAAACCATGAATCATGCTTGTTACAAATGTGGTGAATAAAAAAGCTCTTCATGGATTTAGTGAGCATATTTCTACTAGGAAATGGTAGTGCTAGATGAGGATTGTGCAACTTAGATGCCAAGCAAGCACTTAAGTGGACCCAAGTCCTTGGTCTAAAATTGACTATGAAGGTGAGATTTGAGTTAAAGAATGCACTCAGAGTCATCACCAGTGATGATATTGCCATCAACATATATAGCAAGATAGATGCACAAGCCAAATAGAGTAAACACTTAAGCCTATAAATAAAACGTGAGTCCTTAGAGACAATAAAATCAGGTGAAGAGATCAATGGTGGATGAGTGTCATGACAAGAAAAAGGGCAAACAAAGGTGATTTCAGCTACAAGGGAAAAAGTGTTGCCATAATGTGGGCAAAAAATTTGAATATAACCCTGAGCTACCAAACGAGCTTTGTAACGATCAATTGTACCATCAGGTTTGATCTTCATTGTATAGACCCAACCTAATAGTGGTTTTGTCGGGAGGCAAGGAAACAAGCTCCCATGTGTTGCTAGCATCCAAAGCATTCAACATCGCTGATTGCCAATTGTGGTCAACAAAGGCTTCACTTGTGGACTTAGAAATTGATCCAGAGTCCAAAGAAGATAACAAAGAAAAATAGGAAGGCGATAATGAGTCACAATTTAGAGCATAGGCTTTACCAATGCTTTTCAAAAATGGACTTCCTCTCTATGTTTTTCTCCTATATCACTCCCTGCATTAAAGGTTACCAAAATCGCTATTCAACTCGTAAACTCAACCCTCGAACCTAATCAACTCGCGCACGTAGAATCGTTTTTTAGTAGGCTCGTGAACTCGAGCAAACTCGCTCAAACTCGTGTAAAATCACGAGTTTAGAGTTAATTCAGCGAGCTCGGTTGGACACTAAAAAAAAGCAAAAACGACACTGGGTTCGTTTGTTCGTAGGTCAAGATTTATGCAGAACGCACCTGAGTAACAAATCCCGTGGTTCACTGGTTCTCTCTTGCAAGTTTCTGTCCGTTTCGGGCGTTGATGTCGCTTCTCCTATCCCACGAACAGATCTGTGGTGTCTTTCTCAGGTAGTTGTTTTTGTTTTACGTTACCACATTCACCTTTTGAATTGTCCCTGCGATCTCACTGCCCTCCCCAATCCTATTTCTTCTTTGTTCGTTTCATAGCTGGGTTGGATAATTGGGTTTTCTTACTACTTTCGCCATTTTGGATCCTTGGGCCTCGCTTTAAGTCCAGTAACTTTAAAAAAAAAAAACACAACTGAAAATGCAGAGAGGAAAGTGGGTGAATTTCGTTAGTGTAAATAATTATTAGTTGTATTGAAAGCTAGACATAAGAGTTTTTTTTATACAAGTGTATTAACTATTTATAATAGCAATAATTTTATTTTTAATGAATATAAATGAGATTTTTCCTTTTTCAAAAATATCTTATACTTTTTATTATAATTAAAATTTTATATTTAATTAAATATTTATATTAATTTAAGTTAAAAAAAATTTAAAAATAAATTAAAAAGTAATTATTGTAACGATAGTCATTACGATATTGTTAATTTATTAGAATTTAATTATTTTAAGTAACAATACTTTAACAAATAAAAATTATACTTACCAAAAAAAATTATAAATTTAGTGTTCATGGTTTTGTCTCCCTGAAAAGAATTGGTTAAATTATTTTTTTAACTAGTGATATTATTAACTTAATATTATTTTTTATAAATATTGTTGGATTTTTTTTTTTGGAAAAAGTTGTGTGAGTCGATATTAATATGTCATGAGTATTTCATATAATAAGAAAATTAATATATCACTTTTAATTTTAAATCTTAAGATAATAGGTATATGAGTCTTATTTTTTATATATGGTCCTACAGGCTCATTTGTATTCCAACTCCTTATAAAAAAAACTTTAAATAAAAAAAATTCTAACAAGATTCAATCACTCACGTGTTCTATCCATGTTTACTGTACTTTGTTGAGCTTTTCTTTTAAAAAAGTTAGTGTTATTCGATATTAATGAATCATGAACCTTTCATATAAAAAAAATTAAAACATCACATATATCCGAAACTACATCAAGGTAATGGATATATGAATCTTATTTTTTAGAAAAAAATATAACAGATTTTTTTTTTTACAAATATGTTTACTCTTCATCATTAAACTATAATTTAAAAAAAAAAGTTCTATATCATTTAAAAAATTTCATTAAAAATATATTTCGTCAACATATTATATTTTCAGAAAATTTCATTATTTTAGTCTCTTAAGAAAGTAAAAGAACAATTTAAAAAAAAAACAATTTGATGAGAAAGTTTTATAATTACAATATTATTTTCTACGTTATTTTATTTCTGTTACTGTCAAAGAACTAAGTATAATAATTTAGCTTTGTGAACAGGTTTTGTCCGTTAATTTTTAGTTATTGGTCTATAACAGTTTGATTTTTTTTTTCATAACTAATTAAAAGCTATACTAAAACAAGTTCAAGTTTTAAAAATATTTATATAAATTAAAATGCTCATGAAATAAAATTTCACGAAATATTACCTTTTTGAAGTATAATACCAAATTAATAAAATAAATATTAAAAATAAGTTTACTATTAAACTATAACACTATAATATAAAAAAATTGAAAGAAAATAAGTTAAATGTATAATTATAAAAATAGTTTTCTTATATTAGACATTTGACAACAGTTTTTTAAACATTAGACATCTGAGAATAGTTTTTATAAACAAGAGATTATGAATATTATATAAAAAGAATTAAAATAAAATAATTAGTAATCATATTTATTTTAGTGAGTAATTTTAAAATATTGCCTAAAATTAAAAAAAAATTATTAAAACTATCACATAGTGATTCTTTATTTTTATATAAGGGTAATGATACATTGATAACTCCATTTTTTTATACAATCAAGTTACAACTCCTAATACTATTATTTTAATATATTTTTATATCATTTAATCACAAATTTATTTTTTATTATATTTATTTTTAAATTCATCACATAAAAAATTATATACAACTCCAAAAATTCTCAATCTATCATTTTTTTTTCCTATCTAATATCACGATTTTGTATACTTCCGTTTAAAAAGATAATGAGACAATGATAAAAAAGAGTTTATCTTAAACATGAAATTTTCAATATTCAAATGCTAATTATAATTTAATAAAAAATGATTACTTAATGAGCAAAGCATTCTAGCATTATGGAGAAGACAAGCATGACAGGTAATAAATTTGTTTTTCCCTCAATAATTTATTTATGTTTTATAACATTAGTTGGTGTTGCCACTTGCTTAACGTGGTGGACAATGTTTGTTTTTTGCAATATATCTGTCTACTTGTACCACAAGAAAATCTTGGGGGACATGGATCTATGTAATGAGCTTGTGTAATCTAGTTAATAGCCATTGTTTTAGATAAAGAGAAGGAGCAAAAGCTATGGTAGTTCAAGAGATTACTCAAACTATGAGAGCATAAGACTGCAGCAGAAGAGAGGAAGAGTGTTCAATTTTGAAAAGAGTTGCTACATTCGTATTGTTTTACTTTGGGAGTGTTATGATGAGCAGCACTAAGTAGCTATGGTAATGGGAACATATCTGGTCCAAGGGTATATCATGATTCGGAATGGTCCTTAAAGTGAAAACTATGTCTTTTAGTTTATGTCATGAACTCAAATGATGAAGTGAAAATAATATAACAAGAAATAACTTTTCCCTGCTACAATTAATGCGGTCTCCATTAAAACTTCATTTCAGTTTTATTTGTCAAAAGCTACTTGTTTGTTGCCACATACATTGCATCACAACACAATCACCATTTCTCCTTCATCCCAGGAATATGTTCAGGCCATTTCATGAGTGGCAATAAAGACAGAACTGTTAAAATATTTTGGTGTTTTGAATGTAAGCTAAATTAAAAGTGAATAAATGGGTTAGTTGCATTGCACTTGCCCTTGCACTTGCATTTGCATTTCTTTAAGCTCCCTCTGCCCTACCATGTCTACCTTTTATTTTTAGGATGATTCACTTCAGCTATATGTTAATTACATACCCCAAATTCAGTATTTTATAATTCAAATTCTAATTTCAAAGCAGTAATCATTTATCTTTTAAGAAGTTAAATGACACATTTTCTCAACACACTCAATTGTTGACTAAAATTTATTGAAAATGTCAAATTTTAGTGAGTTTTATTGCTCATTATTTAAGGGTATCTCTTTCACTTTTGTATACATTTTAGGCATTAATAGAATTTTATTTGGATTAGTTAATTAAGAAACGCTTACGATAATTTCGTGCAATTTGAAAAATATTATTTCTTCAAACAATCATGCACAAATAATAGGTGTTTCACAAAGATGGACATGATATTTCTAACTAAATTGTATATTGGCATTTTTTTGCTACTAAATTTTGTGATGCGATGAAAGCTTTGACAGCAAAATAATTCCGGAGTTGAACAACAAAAGGTGCGGTGTGTGTGGGACACAGAAAAAAGAAAGGAGTTATTTGTGCTTCTTTCATCAGATAAATAGCAAAATATTATTGGATAAAACTTACGTCAGTGCTTAATTCTTAATTAAAATTGATGATTCAACTTAATAATACAGTAAAATTTAATCAAAGATATATACTCAAATATTGATTGAAAACAACACCCAAATCATGTGGAATTCTTCCATGCCACTCATTGTCCCACCTGCTGCTCAAAGTTGGTGCTTATTAATAATCTCTACCTCTTAGTTCTCTGACTTCTCTTTCCTCCTTCGGTCTATTTCTAATGTGACAGAAAACGGGAAATGAAAGAATACAACTGAACTTGTAATCACAAAAAGTTTTATCATTATTCTCAAAGTAGACTTCTTTGTACATTATGTTTCCCAACTCACTAGACATTTACCTTTTGTTTTGTCCCTATCATACACATAAATACATCACTTCGATCATTATGTAAACTTCTTACACAACAAAAACAACATTTTAATCAAATTTCATAAATATGACTTCCTTAAAATTGAAAAAAAGTTACTAAGAATATTTTTTCAATTTTAAAGAAATCATGTTTGTAAAATCTATATCAAAATAATGTTTTCATTGATGATTGTTTTTTCTAAATAACTGAGTTGAAAATGCTATTAAAAGAAAGTACGTAAGTACTGTGGCATTTTGATGATTTGGCTTTGGTTTGCTATCAATTTTGTGGTTTGGTTGGCGAGGAACCTCACAAGAGGAAACGTTCACCTTCCACCTTCCACCTTCGGAGAACATTCAGCAAAATACTAGGTAGATAAAATTGAACACCAAGAACATAAATTTGAGCCCGTGGTATCTTGTCACATGAATAGATTTCATATCTTACTCTGGTTGTTTGTTTCGTAGACAATTACTACTGCATGCCTGTAGTTAATGCCCCTCGTCCTTCATTTCTAGAGCTTGCAGTGCCTTTGACTCTATCTCGTTGAAACAGTTAAACCCAAAATCATGAATACCGAAGTCCTGACAGTCCAATAACCAACCACAATTGTCCTCCCAAGATGGTACCGAACCCATGTTACTACTAGTATTCTCTAGTTTGGGTGTTGTGTCCCATAGTGCTTCCATCAGAGGAGTTTCATCCAGCCACAGGGTGTTTAATAGAGAATCGTCACTGCAAATGCTCTCTAGCAAAAGTGAATCATCCCCAGAAGAATTTTCAGCTTGGGATGAACTTGAATTCTCCTCTGAGTTGAGAACCCCATCAGTTTCCTTCACCTGAACAAGGTTATTTCCAGGTTGTGGCAAATGCTCCGAAGGGGAGGATGAACTATCCTGAGATGCTGCTTGTTTATTGAGAGGTTCATGAGTAACGGGATCAACACCCATCTTAAGGAGTTTTTTCTTGATATGTGTGTTCCAATGATTTTTAATCTCGTTGTCTGTTCTTCCGGGTAACCTGGCAGCAATTTTGGACCACCTGAGACACCAATCAACCATGTATCAAAATTCATTATACACGTGAGACTGATGTGGATGTCTTTCGCACAGACATGTGCCAATCATATCAAACATGTAATTACTTTAGGTAATACAAACAGCTTCAACTGGATTATCATTATTTATCCTGTAAATGAATATCAGTTCCAACGATGTGGAGTAACAGTTTAGCTTCAACATTAATTACGCAGGTCAATGAAGTGCTGCTTTTCAAATTCTTACCTACCATTTCGTATGCTTGTCTGAACAATTCACATATACCACGCAAAGTAAATACTATTTGAGAGTTTGAGGATAGAAAGATGCTATTACTATGTTGAAATTTTATAAACATATATACTAGTAAACCAGGCAAGGATTCAATTGCTTCAGCCTCAAGTAGCCTTTGTTTAAACGCCTTGCCTTCTTCAACATTATTAGTGGTTTAGACTTGAAGTCACAGTAGTTAAGGACTTGCAATATAATTTTGGAAAAAACCAAAATCATCAGCTGTTGAACATAGGGAAAATCCATGACATTCTTGGGTGAATGCATTGACTACAGGGATGACCACTTTGCTAGTTCAACATGTATTAAATTAATAAATAAGCTAACAATATTCATGTTAAAATTATTTAGTATTATTTTGAGCTTTTGATTGATGAAAATGATCATAGTTGTAAAAAGTGTGGTGATGTAAGAATTGTTCTGAAACAGAAGGCAATGCATGTTGGTGTGGCTGAGGTTGTGAAACATAAAAAACCTGTTGCCAAGACGGGCATGGAGATCAATAACAAGTTGCTCCTCTGCTTCGGTTAGGAGTCCTCTCTTCAAGTCTGGGCGAAGATAATTAGTCCAACGAAGGCGACAACTCTTGCCACAACGCCTAAGGCCAGCAAGCTTTGGCACAGCACGCCAACAACACTGACCATTGGTGAGAATGAAGTTGATGAGCTTCTTGTCTTCCTCTGCAGTCCATGGACCTTTCTTCACCCCAAGTTTGTCACAGCAGGGTTGCCTCCCCATACCACTAACACAAACAACAGCACTACCAAGCTAACCAATGCAATTTCCCAAACTAATGCAAAAGTCTTACCAACACAAGCTTGTAATGAGTAATGACCCAAAAGCCCCACTCCCCACCCACCTTTATATAAAGCCCTCTCACTTTCTTGCCCAAGTTATTAATTACATATATGTGCGATAAAATCATGCATCGAGAGAAAATTAAAAAAAAAAAGGGGGGGGTCTAGGAGGCAGGGTTAAACAGGAGAAGGTTGAGGGCTCCACCATGGGTTGTGAAAGGTACGTGGGAACTAATATGGGGTTTTCTGGTGTTTTTAGCTACACAAAATGGGTGACGCTGAAAGATGGGTGACCCAAAGGCAGAACTATATGTAAGCATCCCAAACAAGTATTAAAAGAATGTGTAAAATAATTATACCTTTTAAAATTTTCCATTACGATATGCAAATCCACTGCCCTGATTTCACTCTTACTCCACCATTTCGTCATCACCACGTTTACGTGTCCCTTAGCTTCAGTTTATGGTACGGTGAGGGCGATTGCTATAAGTGTTGAAACTCTAGTTCTTTGATGTGATCACAGAAAACCGATCCAACGCTGCAGGATCATCGCATCAAATAGGGATCAAATAGGGACTGGTTGGAGCAACTAGGTGTCCTTGATTCTAAGAGTTCAGTGACATTCCTCAAGTACTAATGTGGACAACGATCTCTCGAGATTTCAAAGCCACAAACTTTGTTTTCTCCCTCTTTTCTACCTTGCATTAAGTTATAACTCTAAGTGAAAAATGGTCCACTAAAATGTTGTCATTAAGATTCCTAGACACTTGACACATCTAAACTCCATCAATAGTTCATCTAGTCTCATAACGTCTATTAGAAGTTGGGATTGTGTTGTGAAACCATATAATGATTGCTCTATTTTGAAACGATAAATAATGTTCATGTGTTTTCCTCATTAGTCTTAGGTGTGTGTCAATTATAACCATAGTTGTTTTATCATTGTACATTCAATAGAAGTTAACTTTTGAATTTAACGTTTGAGTTGTATTTGAGTGAGAGTTTATTATGAGAGAAACTAATAAGTTGTAATACCATGTTAATTAAGTTTTTGTGTGATTACTTTTTTTTTCCCTTTTAACTGATTATCTTCCACCGTTTAGACAAAATATGTTGTTTCTCTGTTATAAAATTGTTTGTGTGGTAGACGTTATGAGTGAATTTGTTGAGCTAATTTCCTAACAAATTAGTTCAGCGAGTGTGAAAATTCAATTATCATGACTTTTGTAAAGTATGAGAGATGTTATAAAGAAATTAACATTTCAAATTTATTCCTACTATTGAAATATGTTAAACATTATCATTTAGGTCAGATATTCATAAGTACTTTCTAATCAAATCTAAGAATCAAAATCATGAATAGTTTCAAGTTTTGAAAATAAAATGAAAATATCAATCATCAATCAATAACTGAATATTATAAATAAATATCACCTAAATACATAAGAGTTTGAACAAATTATTCTCAATCCCAAAGGAAAGAATTAGCCACTCATATTGGTCATTACAAGCATGGAAAACAAGAAAAAAGATCCAGGATATTTCTCCTTGACGACTTCCTCTAGAGTTTTCTATCTCTCTATATCCTCCCAATGATGTGCCTATGATTCTCAGAGAGTCTCTTCAACTGTCTTAACTGCTATTTATTACAACTACTTTAAATGTATTATAATTCGATAAGTCGGTAACCGAAATCGAGTAACATAAGTTGTCTGTATCGATCAGTACAGTAATATTTGAGGGTACATAATTATATATTCATAATGGAATTGTTAGTTTAAAAAGTAAGTGGCATTTCCAACGTGTTTTATGATTTGGAATTGTTTTTTAAAATATATATTTGGAGTCATGTTTCACTTTATTTCTCCCCTCCAATTCCATTTTAATTATTTTGTTATATGCAAGTGCTTTAAAAATATAACAAAATCAACAAAGAGCATTTTGAGCAGAGTAACAAAGCCAGAAGAACTTTTAGTCCATCCAAATCTTGTCTAGTAAGAGAAGAAAGAAATCCTTGTGTGATAATCCAATTTAATTCCTCTTAAACACTGAATCATCCAAAACAATCAACACATAAATCTACACTTTTTAAGTGAGATTAAAAACGTATTATTTGAATGAATGACGCGGGATAATATATGCATTTCCTTACAATAAATATGATAATAGTGATGGAACAGGATAATATAGCATATTAGCAGATCACCCACACGGCACAGGTCGGAGCAGTTTCTGTCTTTTGACTTGCAGGCCTTTGTTCTGCGTGGACCCTTCTTCCCCGTTTAAGCTTCATACTCACACTTCATTGCTTATAGATGCATGTCATTAACAAAATTCCATTCTTATTATCTTAAAAATCATGAAGGATTCAACTCCTGACGAAACCGTCAATTTTCTAGTCAAATTCCGAGTTTCACCACCAAATGATTTCCTTGTCACTGTTTTATTTAACGCAACTAAATTAATTGCAATATGTGATTTCATTATTGCACTTCATTGTGCTATAATTAATTATTATTATTTTAAATAAAAAAGAAACTCGATCTACGTTATCCAAATATCCGTTTTAGACTGCTACGTGTCCAAAATCGTATTTAAATACCATCTTGACTTGCAAGGGAATACAGAATACCAACCTGCTTTTATCTGTAGAGCCACACACGTATATATAGTTTCCCCATATTAAGGCACATAGAACACTGACACTTCAACATGTTTCGATATCCATTTCGATTAGAAAGAAATAATCACTTTTTATAATATAAAACAGTTTAAATTTTATCTTATAAATTAGTTATATTTTAACAATAATTTATTAAACTCATCCGATCATTCAGTATTAGACACACAAATTTAAATTTCGCTATAAACCTCACATTTATAAGCCTTTACAATGTTGAGTTATTTTTTTTGTTACATACACTATTGTATAAAGTTAGGAGGTGAAGGTATTTAGATTGCATATAGTTTTGTTGAGGTGTGAAAAAGTGGTTGCTTTTTAATGAATAAAATTTAGCGAGAAAATTAAGAGAAGATGAGTTAAGCAAGCATATAATTGAGTAGTAATTATGGAAGTTAGGTAGAAAGACGTAGAGTGGTATGTAGCATTGATGTATAAGCTAATTCTTTGCTTGCAAGTTGGATCTGTCTGCACCAATTACTGTAGAGGTTGTGGCTTCATTATCAGATTCTCCACCACAGTTGCCTAACATCCTCACACCACTTCAACTTCGATTTCACCCTTTCTACTGCACTATCACTATCTATACATGAACAATATTTTTTAAAAACGCATGGTAATATATACATTATGTGGAGAAACAAAAATAATATATCAGGTTAATTATCTTTTTATTTATATATATATTTAAAGACTTGTTTTTACCAACTAAATTGAAGTTGAGATAAAAGTGGCAATATATTAATTACAATGAAGTACCATATAAACGACTTGGATTGAGGGTAAGGATCATTGTTGATAAATGCATTTTGATGTGGACTTTGGGTCTTATGTTACACTTTTTTTCTCGATAATCTTATTTCTTCATAATGGGTTGCAGTTGTGAAAAAGTGAGGGTGGAATATGCTCTTATTTGGAAGTTTGACCTTTAAGTGTATTGGAAATTTTGGAAAATAAGTATTTTGCATTCATCTTTTTTTAATCTAAAAGTTAATATGAGTCGCATGTTAGAATCATTAAATTAAAAGAAAAAAAGTTGCAAGAAAATAGTTATTTTTAAAGTATCCCTTAATCTTTTATAATGATTAGGTAAGTTATTCTCCAAGTGTAATTTTTAAGGTCCGTTGATGTTGCATGCTTTACTTTTGCTCTGTAAACAGCCAACATTATTGTCGTTGGATATGACATTACCTATCAACTTTAACCTGTTTGTGCTAGACATCAATGCTAGTAACAAATCAATCACATAATAATTAATTATCAGTAAAGGAGTAAATGATTATTAATTATTATTTTCTAAATATATATGCTGTATAATATTAGGGTTACGAATTAATTGTTCATAGTATATAGTAAGAAAATGTTTCAAAAAATTATATAGCTGTATTGAGTGATTTAACAGAGGTATTGTTTTCTATATTCGTAACATTAAAACTTTCATTCCAATTAAGACAAAATTACCTCTTTCTTGGAAATTTTTTTATCGAAAAAAAGTATAGCAAAAGTACTCTTCAGAATCAATACTTTTTAAAATGCTATTATTTTAATATTACATACGAATCTTAATGCTTTATAAAAAAAATTAACATTTTAAATATATTAAACCATTTGAGACTTGTCATAGATTAGTATATTTATCGAAAAGTTATAATTACTATGCTAGTTATAAAGTTATAAGGTGTTGAACAAATAAAATATTGGTTCAAAGATTGTGGAAGTATCGTGAGAAGGAAAATATTAAACATCACTTTAAATATTATTCGTCCTTGAAGTCTAGCAAACAAAATTTAATTCTACAAAATTTTGGTTAGATGTGTGTGATCGCATATTTCTAAGACCGTTTGAGGCCATTCACACCATTAAAAAATAATAGTTATTGAATGTAATCAGGAATAAAAAAATAAACCATCCAGCAAAAAATACATAAGATAAACCTATTATGCATAAAAAAAAACATATATTTAAACGAACTTGTAGTTAAATTCCTTCATATCATTTACACTCGTATATACTCGTTAATGTACATTTACTTCATTATGATGTTTGTTTTAGAGTATAGTTTTTTTTTTTAATTTATACTTTACAATAACAATTTATAGATAATTTAGCTAACCTTTTTTTCTAATATGACAATTCTTCTATGTTTGTATATATTACGGGAGAAAGTATGTGAAGATTCTTTTATTTATTTTGGGAGTTATAAATGTATATATGTGGAGACTAACACATTTCTTTGTTATTTTACCTTGTTATTTTACCTGTAATTTTATAAACTGATAACTAAGGAGTGTGGACGAGTTTTTATCTGATGAGACAGATAATATGTAGTTCTTATATTTGTGTTCATTCCATCTTTTTGTCATGTCTAAATGTGATATAATAATTAGCTAGAATTTTTTAACGTTAAATAAATATATTAATCTGTAAGAAATAAATACATTAACAACTCTGAATTAGAAATAATCAGCAATATTTATCAAATAAATATATTATTAATTAAGATAAAATTTACTTAATATTTTAATAAATAAGATTAGGAGAAAGGGGCTAATATGACTTAGGAAATGTTAGGATTTATAAGCATCAAGTACATTGGAATTAGTAATAATGCCTTGGATGCAAGAAAGAAAGAGAAAAGATTAAAGGCACCTTCTCATAAAATTGTCAATGAACGATCTATCTTATGTTAACAACAATCACTCAATTTAATTTGAGGTGAGTCCGTCTCAACTAGATATGAACTCGACTCAAGGTAGGCTCAACTTTATTCAATTTGAAGTGAGCACAACTCGATTCAACCTGAAATGGGCCAAACACAACTCAAACTAAGGTGGGCCAAACATGACTTGGTTTAGGGTGGACTCGACTCAACTTGGCCTAAGATGGGCTCAACTGGACTCAGTCTAATTTGGACCCAATTAGACTTGGTCAGAGGTGGGTCTGACTCGACTCCGTCCGAGGTGCCCAATCCAAATTGGCCTATCATTTACAAAACTCTACTCGGCCCAACCCGAACCTCACCCAACTTGGCCTAACATAGATTTGACTTGACTCAACTCAAGGTGGACCTACTTGACTTGACCTGATGTGTGCCCAACGTGAAGCCAACTCGACTAAGCCTAATGTGAATCCTGCTCAACTTGGTCTGAGGTGTGGTCGAATTGACTCAGCTTAACATTGGCTCGACTAGACTCAACCTAACATGGATCTGATTCGACTCGACTGAACTCGGTATGGGCATAACTTGACTTGGCGTGAACTCAATTCAACTCAACACAGCGTGAACCCTATTAACATTGGCTTGACTTGGACCTAGCCTAACCTGGGTCCAACTCGACCAACCTAGTTGACTTGGCCTAACATAAACCTGTCCATCTTGACCTTAGACTAACTCGAATAAACCTTGTCTTTGCCTAAATCAATCTAACATATGCACAACTCAACTTGGCCAACACGAGTCCAACCCAAGTTGACCCAACATAAGTCATCTTAGTCTGAATTGACTTGTCAAAATTGGACTCGTCTGATCTACTAAGTTGTTAATACCCTTGCTTCACCTAACTTGACACGATTTGGGTCAAGCCTAACTTGACCTGATGTAACTTTGTTTGTCTGAGTTTGACCTAACATGGACCCATATAGATCCACTTAAAATAATGTAAGTCTAACTTAACTTGACTTAAGTTCAATCTATATTCATTCACATTGAATTTAAATTTAAATTTGAATTGAATAAATATTTTTCATTTTATAAATATTTTTTTATTTTAAATAAATTTTTCATTTCATTTTAAATAAATTTTTTACTTTAAAAATTTGCTCATAGGTTAACCTGACGCATAGGGCTTTTGGTGACATTTATCACTTACGCCAAATTGACATATCTAAATGTGACTTCATAATGCACGCTTGCGAAGTTTTCTTTCTCATTTTGATTAGAGTTCCAACATATAATTTGTAGCTAGAATTAAATTTTCAATAGTTATAAGGCAAAGCTAACTCCTAAAAAAGATCACACCGCAAGGGATTTGGTGGCTTAAAATGACTAAACTATCTATTCGAGTATTGGATGATAAGTGGTAACAAAAGTTAAGGAGAAGCCTCAAATTACATGTTGAATGTAAACTAATAAAATTTTCATCAAATAAGGTAATTAGTATGATTTGGGATTCTTTTAAGCGGTAGAAGACCACTACATTCCATTAAAGTTTCAAAATTCAACATAAATTGGTTCCAAGAAAAGTACAAAAAATTACAAATCATATATTAGCAAAAAAGAAAAACATTTCCTTATGTAATTTCTTTAATTGATATAAATTTTGTTTAACAAAAAATTTATGTGTTATAGCATGGACATTATGAATCAACATGTCAATATCGTAATGAATGTTAAGTTAAAAGTTTTGAATATGTATTTAGCTTAAATATTTTGAGAGAGTTTTATCATATAGCCGTTAAATCAGCCAAAAATGATATATTATTAAGAGGTGGTATAAAACAATTCTTTAATATGATTAGTATAACGTACCAACTTTTATCTATTAAATAATATAATTTGAATATATATGTATGATAAATGTTTTTTAAAATGAAAAAAAAAAGTATATATCATCTCATAAAATTTAAAGTATTAGTAATATAGAATATAGTAAATTCTCCCTAAAAAAAAAATATATATATATATATAATATAAAAAAGGAAATATTTTATATTTGGAGGAGTTTGTCGTCTAACACCAGAAAAAATACATTTTATGAAAGAGAACAAAAATAAGTTGTTATCTCAATTTCTTGTTTTTTAAAAATGGTGTATTGCACCTCCTTTAAATCCACGTGTCTTTGTGCAGTCTCCTAAAAATGACTGTTACAATAATCAAACTATAAAAAATATATAACTAATAAAATAGTTTTACAATCACCTAACTATGACATAAATCTAATAAGATTTTTAATATTTGTAAAACTTATTGAAGTTAGAAGAGATTAAAAAATATTCATGTTTTTTTATGTAAAATAAAATCATAAATCATTTGTTTAGGAACTAAGAATAAATTATCAATCATTAAATCCTTAAATTTAACACAAGTTTATCATACTATATTGATAAGAGAGTCTGATTCAGTATAATATACTTAGGATTTATTTTAAGAGATTGAAGTATCAATTTTGTATAGGACGTAAAAGAACAAAAAATCAATTGGTGAACTTATTGAAACAAAAAAAAACATTTTCTTTTCTGTCTTGCACCATACATAAAAGTTCATGCTTGATGAGAAAAATGTATGGCAGAAACAATAAACATAATCACGAAACAACACTAAAAAATAAATGATACAAGATTTAACGTTATTCGGTCACTAACTTCAACCTACATCCACATTGACAATTATTATATTTTATTTTTTTTACTGTTGAATATCCAATTACAAGTACAATAATCTATTTAAATAGAGATTATAAAGTAGACAGAATGATTAAACTCACCCACATAATTTCTAGTAAGCCCAACCTAATTTCACACTCAACAATGTCACAATTCTTGAACTAATCCCTTCATCACCTTCTTATTCATAATCTACTATTCACCTTAAACACATTCCAATACAACTCCAAGAAAAAATTCCTTCACTGTCCCACAAGTTTCCAAATTCAACACACATTGCCTCAGCCTTCACTTTCATCACATTCCTGCACCCCTTTAACCAAGAGAGATGCATAGCACCAGATTGAAGTTCCATAATAGAAAAAAAATTAAAATGTTTAAATTATTTTACGTTTTTGCTATGTGCATATAGAATTAATGAATAAAAGATTACTGTTGAACCTCATTCGTATAATACATCTTTTGTTTTTCTAAAATACCAATACACACAAAAATTAATAAAAAATATTTAATATTATGAAAATTAAAAACATATTTAACACTATATACCTGAACTTAAGTCCTCAAAACCAATAGTTCTCAGCAACAATTGAATATGAAAACTAGGAATATTTTGTCATTGTAAATCTTGACTTGTAATTGAATATTAATACTAAGAATAAGTTTTTAAACCATATAAAGTGAAACGTATATAGGTATGTGATTTGAAGAAATTGTATTATAAAAAGAAATAAGAAATTTGTAGATTTGCTTACAAATGACTGAACTGGAGCGGCAAAACCCTGTCCCCATAATAAATTATGATTTTGGTAAAGACTTAAAGAAGTTAGAGAATTGAATAGGGTCACGTTATAACTCTTATCCAGTTTGAATTAGACGCTTTACCTGTGAGATGACACCACTTCAAACGCGCTTTTCATCTCAAACTTACTTTCTAACCAACTTTTCCAAAGCTTCTGCAGTCTTATAACTTCAAAACCTCAACATTTCATGAATCAATTTTTCACTAAAACAGCTCTAACTTGGAGTTACCAGAGTGAGGGAACTTCATACAAATAGGTTCATACTTCCATGTTCTGAACAAGATATTGTGACTAGGTTCATGTAGTACAAAGATATTTGTTAAAATATTTTTTTTTTCCTTTTCCTTTTTATTTTTTTTGTCTTTTTATTTATTTCTTAGTGTGTTGTGTTACAAGTCAAAATATTAACAAAATTTAAATACTTTATTTTAAAAACTAAGTATATATTAACAATAATAAATTACTTATAATTATAATATTAAAATCAATATTAATTATATTACTATTTTTTATAAAAACAAAATTATTATTAGTAAAAATATTTATTATTTCTATTATAATAATAATAATTTTTATTATTAAATAATAATCAGTAATAATAATAATTTTATTATTATATAATTTTATTATTATAATTATTATAATTAATATAATTAATATATTATGACAAAAATTATTAACTATTCTTAATTGCCGAGTATAATCATTATAATTAACATATTAATATAAAAATATTTTTTTTATAATACTAATATAATAATTGTGATATTAATAGTAATATATTATCATAATAAATTTTACAATTATAATTACTGTTCTTATCATTATTATTATTAGAAAAATAAGAAATATTATTAATAATTATATTTTTTTATTCTAAGAATAATAATATTTTTAAGATTAATTTTATTATTATAATTATTGCAGATATTATAATTTATTCTTTTAAATAGTATATTTAACAAAATTTAATATTTTGACTTTTAAATAATAATAAAAATAAGAAATAAAAAAAATGATAACGAATAAAAGAGATAAAATAATAAATAGAGAAAAAAAAACTATCTTGATAACTCAATATTTTAACCAAATTGGTGTAATTTTTTTTAAAAAAATTATCGAAATGGACAAATTTTGAAAAATTTAGTTGAGTCAGCATGATCCAACTCCATTACGAATAAGTCGTGTGATCTTAATCGTCTTTGATCACAAGACTTCGATTAATTAATCGACAGTAATCAATATTTGTATTTTTTATTTACTTTATAAATAAAATCATGTCAACAAAATACGGTACTTTCATATTAAACTAAGTTGTACTCGATGTTTTTAACTTTTTAATCATAAAATTATCATCTTATTTTTAATTTATTTATATTTTTTAATATTTATAAGAATTAAATATATTTTTATTTTAATATTTTAATATAAAATTGATTTTTTCTTTAGTTTAAATTTTTTATATCCTCAATTTTTGTAATAAAAAAATTATTAAAATATATTTTTATATGTGACAAACATATTTTTAATTTGAAATAAAATATTAAAATATTTCATATTAATTTATAGGAATATGAATGTAATACAATTTGAAAATTTGTTTATTAGATAAAAGAAAAACATCGGTAATGGAAGAGACGTTAAAAATTATTTGAATCAGTCTTATATAAAAAAAAATTAATAGAAAATGTGATCTGTTGTAAAATCCTTAGATATGTATTCCATTTTTACTGATAAACAAATATGCAAATCTTTAAATTTTGACAAGAATTATAAAATATTTCAAAACAAAAGGCGAATTAAAAAAGAATGGATCATTTGTAATTATAAATAAATAAAGAAGGAAGGAAAAAAGAATTGAAAAGAAAATAATACCTCTTTAAATAGTGTCTGAACTAACATTTTTTTAGGAAACTATTTGCAAAAGGCTAAAAAAGAAAAAGAAAACGAAGCCACTTTTTTTTAAAAGATGACTGACAACTTAAAAAGGAAAACAATGACCTCTATTCTCTCTTTCGTTTTATTTCTCCACTCTCCACGCTTTCTCTCCATACAATTTTTACTTTGCATCCAAATCTTTAATTTCAAATTTTAAAATTAAAATAACTTAAAAAGTTAATAAAAAAAGACTTGTCTCCTCTAAGAGGGTTTTCAAATGAAAATTTGGATAGACGGCGGCAACAAAGTACATATATTGATGACCCAGTGATTTGACAGACTGGGTTAATGTAAGTGGTAAATGTCATTCCGTAGAATTGAAAAGAGTTTTTCACTAAGACATCAGATTGATTGCATTGAATTGATAATATCAAGAGACTACATTCATCATGTATAAAAAAAATTACTTTTGTTATTTGAGCGATTGCATAATCCATAGCAGTTTAGACACAACTGCTTGAACTTGAGCATTAAGAACTTGATACCTCTACAAAGAGTGGATGTCTCGCCCTTACAATTTAATTTGGTTATCTGTAGTATCTTTATGATTTTCAGAGTAGCAACTGTCCACTTATGGCATTACATTATCTATCTCTACATGATTCTTTTTATGAAGCTACTAATGAAGTACGTTCGAACCACTGCCTGGCATAAACCAGACAACCAGTAAACACTTGACGAAGCAAAGAAACTATTTTATTTTTCCTGAAATGCAAAAATATCAACTTTAAACAATCAAATTCACTCAGGAAAATAAATATTACATTGCTGACAAGTAAACATGGCTACCAACAAGAGCTAAGCACCTACGAAACAGGCCGTACAAACTGTAAAAAGTTTGATAATTTAACTAAAATGAAAAATGCAATATCAATAAACTTCAACTTCCCCGATGGCTGAGGCCTGGAATATTGAGATCTCAAATAAACATCTAAAAGTGTTCACTTGGGACCTCCAAATTTGCTCATCATTTTCGCAATTACAGGAGCCACCTTTGGATTTGCTTGATGCTTGGCCAAATTAGCAGGGTTCTTCATAACTGCACCCAGCCCAAAAATTAAAAAAAAAAAGAGAAATTACAGTCAATAATCAGCAAATCAAATGTTTTCTCAATAAACTCTAAAATATGAACGCAATAAGTAAAAAAAAATAGGTACATTTAAACATAGTTAGCATAACAGGGTCATCATCCAACTTCCTGTTGAACTTGACATTTCCTGAGCTGGTTAAACTTATATGGATATGAAAAATACTGACTAACAGAGGGAAGTTTCTTATGAATTCAAATGTAAAGGATAGAAAGAGTTCATTGTTTTCACATTCACTGCCTCATCCCAACAACCCATAGCCAAGTCAAGCAATTTCATTTAGTCTTAGTGCCCAAACAGGATAGGAAATACCGAATGCGTGAAAAAGAGGGTGAGAGCAGGGAACTGTATATTTCTCAGTCCTATCAACTAAGAATACTCGGCAATTCCCAACCAAATAATATTCAAAAGTAATTATTGAGAATTTAAATCCAAAAACTAACCATGCAAAGAGAAGCACGTGACATTGAAAAGTACAAATTAATTAGACAGAAAGAGGATGGTAGACAGAAAGAGGATGGAACCCAACATTGGAACTGATAATTACCATCTTGAAGAGCAGCCATAACCTCTGGATCACTAAATGCCGTCATCAGATCAGGGTCCTGAGAGATGTGTCAAGGAACATTCAACATCAAGGCAAGAATAAGCACGTAAGCAAATGTTGATTAGGGAGAGAATATTTTCTTAGAGCACCTTAAAGGTACACAAAGATCCAAAGTCCAGATTTACTTACATTCAAGATCTTGCTAAAATCAACATTTCCTGGTACCCCTCCAGGCATGCCCCCTGCACCTGGGAAGCCTCCTGGCATGCCCCCTGCACCTGGGAATCCTCCTGGCATGCCCCCAGCACCTGGGAATCCTCCTGGCATGCCCCCAGCACCTGGGAAGCCTCCTGGCATGCCCCCAGCACCTGGGAATCCTCCTGGCATGCCCCCAGCACCTGGGAAGCCTCCTGGCATGCCCCCAGGAAACCCTCCAGGCATGCCTCCAGGATTTCTACTGGAAGATGATTGCTCTTGCTTCTTAGCCTTCTCATATTCAGCCTAGAAAAATACACAGCAAATTAGCAACAACTAAATTACATGGATGCTATTGTATGTTCTGTTTTTGGCATATGTAAATCAAAATTGGAAACCTGAGCTTCAGCACGACGGCGCTGCCTCTCACGCTCCTTTCTTTTTTCCTCTCTTTCTTTGTGCAGCCTTTCATATTTACGACGATGTTCCTCAATCTTGTGAGCATTTGGCTCCACCTAGGCACACAAATGTTTTCGATGATACAATAAATTTCAAGGATACGAAAGTATTCAATATATTTCAAGAAACTCATCAATTTTACAAGGATATCATCCCATACTATAAATAAACAACAGATAGCACTGGTAGTACACTAGAGGAGAAACTACTGTACTCTTATCAAAGGATAAGAAGGGACAAGATAGCAAACCTTTTTAAGTACAGCATTTATTTCCTCATCGTAGTCCAACTTTGAAGCCACATGAAGATCCTTTGCAGCTTCTTCCCATTGACCAAGCATTGATCGTGCGATGCCACGTGACTTGTATCCTTTAGCAGAATCAGGATTAATCTGAAAATAACAATATAAAATAAAAACCCTTGCGTACAGGTCAGATACACACTAGTAGTAGAAGTACTGCCAGAGGGAAATATAAGAATATGGTCCATAGAAGAACAGGGATATGTTATTGAAACCCATAATACTTCAATCCAGTTGTCATAGCATATGCAAAAGCAGGAGCAGAAAAAAACAGCCAGGAGTGCTATATGGTGCAATTTTAGAAGGGTCATACTTAATTTGTAACATACGAGAGATATTTAGTTTTCAGAGCCCCCCAAACTAGATAAGGCCCTGATAAAAAAAAAAACGCTTAGATCCTGTATATTCCCAAAATCATGAATTTCATATGGGGAAAAGGTCACGCTGAATGGGTAAATCAATTGAGCAATTTGATTGAAAAGAATAAAGATCTTAACCCATTATGTATCTTAGAGTGGATATTGTCTTGCTCACATTTGAGACAAGTTTAATTTAGTGCATTGTCCTTCCACAGAATAATGCAACAAAAACATTAAACATGTACACTTTATTCACAGGTCTATTTTAATACAAGCAAGAATGTAAGTTTGTCAGCCTAAGCGACATAGGGGGAGAATATAACCTCCAAAGCAGCATTTGCATCACGGATTGCAGCATTGGGTTTCTTCATTTTGATGTAAACCGTGGCTGTAAATAATTTATAAACCATTAAGAATGAATCCTTATCTTGATGATAAAAACAAAATAACTAGAGAATGTAAAAGTAGACAACTATATCAAGGTATACCTCTGGTTGCATACATTATGGCAGAGGTAGGATTGAGTAAAATTGCTTCCGTTAAGTTCTCAACTGCCTCCTCCAACTTACCTGCATTACATGGTCAAATAATCTCCGATTACTGTTGCAGTTTAAAATAATATCACCAGAGAGAATAGCCTAAAAACTTTGTAGATGTTGAGAAAAAATTGGAGTATTTGCCAGTGAGATTAGTTGGAGAATTTGTAACTTAAGCTGTTCAAAAGATGTAGAATATTTTGTTAATGAAATCTTTTTATCCATTAAAAAATCATGAACAGAGGCGAGTTATTATCATTGTTGTTGTGTTTTCATTTCCTCCTCGTTGCATGCTTGTTGTGGATCCTCGTACATCAGTACCTAAGTGTCATCAGAGTCACGTTTGATTGAGGGAAGATGGTAAAATGTGCAGAAGGAATGGAGGGTAATATCATCCATTGACACAATGACCATATGTTATGTTATCCAGGGTGCCACATTCTAAGGTAGGGAAGAGTGCTTCCCCACACCACAAGTGATGCTACGGAATTTGAAATGCTGCTCTTTGATGGGAAGACTAATAGCAGAATGTGACAGTGCACAATACATGATCATTGTGTAGTTATGTGTTCATATAACATGTTATTGAATTACCTAAACACTTTGAAAAGATGTAGTAATTACTAGCTGGTAAAAGGTCGCAGAAACTTAAAATGACAATGTAAAGCATGAAACTCCATATTGTAGCGTTAATTTAAAAAATGAGGAATAACTAAAGATGCATCTAGCTTCAGAGATGGTCCAGACAAAATACAAAATGTTGTCAGTTACATCCTACGAACCAGACAATTATACAATCTTCAATGTACCATATATACAGTTAAAACTAAGTTTTCATCCGTGAATCGGACAGGGTTCCTTCCTGCCTACCTCACCATCAACAGGAGTTTAGAACCCAAGCCATTCAAAAATTGTTAAATACGACACGGTATAAAATTATTTTCTGTCCCTTCAAAGAATCGCTAACACAGATACATACAACCAGTTGTCTTCTTTATTGTGTTAGTAATTCTATTTCTTGTGCATTGTTTGAGGATCCATCCACCATCCAACAATCACTATGCAAAAACAAATAAATTAATCACATTAATGCATCAGCATTATACACTGTACGATGAAGGATACCTTCAGAAATAGCTTCCATGGCTTTAACTTTTGCCATCTGCGATGCGTCGCGACTCTCTTCAGTGACCTCGACAGAGGGGTCTCCCATCTGAAAGGTAACACACATTTGCCTTGACAAAAAGCCCAAATGCAACCTAAATCAATTAAAATTAATTATGTGTATTAAAAAAGTAAAATAAATAAACCTTCTGGGGAGGATCATCATCGGGCTCGCATGTTTCACCCTCGAGTTCAACATCGGATTCAATTATTTCATCTTCCTCTACTTCTTCTACCTTTTCTTGTTCCTCCGCAACATCCTCTACGTCGTCATCGCTCTCCACGTCCCTCTTCCGTACAGAACACAAAGCATCACATATCACGTAAAGATTCACACACAACAGGCGAAAATTAAAATAGCGGCAAGTATTAATAGAACGCTAGGGTACCGATTCAGGGTATGCAGATTGGGGAAGCTTGGCGCCGAGACTAGAAGAAATAAGCAAAAGAACACAAAGTTAGTAAGTTAATAAAAGTGCGGTTTGGAAGACGCTAATAGGAATGATGATTGAATTGAATTTATTCACCTTTCAAGGTAGTCGCGGAAGAAAGAAAGTGAAGGATCGGCGAGAAGGGAAGGGTTGGACTTGCACTGTTCGACGAAATGCTTCAATTGATTGAGTTTTGATGCATCCATTTTCTTTGGGTGTGAGAGCACGGCGCAGTGTTTTCTTCGGCTTTTATGTTAACCGAGGCGACTGAGTTACTCACATGACGGGTCTAGACTTTTCTTGACGGATTGGGCTTCTAGTAGCTTCCATTGGATATGTGTTGCCTCTAATTAGTAACACTTACAAGGGGCTACTATAGTTCTTAACGCCCATCGTTTACACACTCTTCCCAACATTGGGAATATTCAATTGGATGGATTTTGAAATAATAATAATATCATATCTATAGAAACTTACATTGTTCATATTAATAATTGAAACTTTATTTCAATATAAACTTAATGAATGTAATAAACAGTATTTTTTATTAGTTTTTTTTGCCTTTCTTACAATTTAATAGTTATTTTGTAAATCAAATTTAAAAATGCACAATTGTTAGCGTGGTAATTAAATTAGAGTTTTAAGTATTCATGGCATAAATTAATTACTACAAACCCAAAATGTTACTAAGCTACACACATATTTGTTTATTTTTAGTTATAATTTATTCTTTAATATAAAACTACAAAAAAATATAATAACAAGTATTGGATGAAAAGAAAAAATTGTACTAATTTACGGTTAATAAACTTATGAGAAATATGATAATAGGAAGACAAATAATAATTCCATGAAAATGATTTGATTTAGTAAATATTAATAATTTAACCTTACATAATTTAATAATTTTCTCCTCTCATTTAAAATTTATTCTTTTCATTTTTAATTAAAAAATTTTAAAACATTTCTCACTTACAAAAAAGTTTTTAAAAAATATTTTATTTTATCAGAGGATTAATTCCCCAAAGCACACCATTTAAGGGAGAGGTCTATCGAACTAAGTTTTTTTCTTTATGAGTCTCTGTAAATCTTTTAACTTTTTTAGTCTTAAAACTAAAATAAATTCATTGTGGTTCTTGGGAGGAATAATTTTATGAAGTGGGATAAGGTTTTGTTAAAGTTTAATGTATTTATGCAAGAGTACACATAATGTTAATCAATCTATGAACTCTTTGTATTCAAAATTTGCTAAAATATTATATTAACCTTTCTTTAAGTGTTTGCCAAAAGAAAACTCAAGCCTAAATTTTATATTTTAGGCTTAAGTTCTCTTTCAATAAGAAAGTAGTTTGGTACAGTTTGAATGAGATAACATAAAAATAAGTACACATACAAAATAAAATAAATGTCTGTTTTGTCTATAACTTTTAATCCAAACCTTTTCTTTCTAATCTTAATTAAGTGTTGTATTCAGGTTTAGTCTGACCAATTAGTTAAGATAACCTACCTTTCAGAGGTAAACTAAAATTTTGCAAGTGTGGAGACAGTATAAACATGGTCCAAGATGTAAATTTGCACATATTAAATGTCATTATCTACCAAAAAGACAAATAATAATTTTGTCCTTATTGATTATAAACTTTATTTTTTAGTCTATATATTTAAAATTTATTTATTTTTACTCCTTACAGATATTATTTTAATCCTTTACAATTCTTACGTACACAAATTTGTATCTTTTTTATTCTTACCAAAGTCGTCAGGATTAAAACATTATATATGTATATATAATATGTTTAAAAGATATAACTTTTAAGTGTAGAGATTAAAAGACAAAAGTTGTTTAAATATAAAAATTAAATGAGTAATTTTACCTTTTTATTTTCTAAAAAAATATATTATTAGTGTTGGGTCATGGTCTGGACCGACAATAGATCCATTGTTATTAAAGGCTGGACATCGATCTAAAGTATTAGGGGCATACTCTGACCTGATGATCACGGTTGTAAGCCAGCAGTGATAAAGAGATCTTATATAGTAGCCTTATTTGCTTGCGCATAAGGCTGGGGGCATGTTGAGTTATGTTATGGGTCTGGGCCGACCCATTGTCATTAAGGTAGGAATCCGATCTAGATGAATAATATAAAGGAAATAACGTGGAACAGGTGATTTGAATTAATTAGTATTAACCAAGCAATAAAAGAGAATCATAACGACATGCATTGAGTTAAGATTGACTCCATATATACTAAGTGAAACCTCACAGTTAAAGTGGATCACAATTTAGGTTAAGAATACATTTGTTCTTCTTGATAACCTTGAATGCTCTTAGTTAAGGTCGTCTATTGGTCTGTCTAAAATAATTAGTATATTTTATTTGTGCTTTAAACTTGTAAACTTGATTAAGGGTGGAGATTAAAAGTTAAAGTTTGTTGATCCATAGATTCCAAGTGAGTAACTTAACATTCTATTTGCTAGAATATCTATTAGGGTGTTAGAAATATTATTTTAGTTTATTTTTACCAAAAAAAAAAGTATAATTATGCTTTTGGCTAGTAAATTTTCTTTTTAACTTAATCGTCAATATTATATATATATATATATATATATATATATATAAAAGTTTAATCATTACGGCTTTGTTTGGATTAGGGAGTGGAAATGAGAGAGTGAATTTAAGATGATTTGAAGAGAAAGTGTAAAGAAAGTTAGGATGTTTGGATTAAGGTAAATAGAGTGGAAAGTGTAGGGAAAGTTTATAAAAGTTTGTGAGTGATGGGATGAGTGTGATTGAAATTGTATTTTTTTTAATTGATAAAATTGTAACTTTACACATTTGCCCTTACATTTAAAAATTGATACAAAATTAATTTGATTGATTATTTGTGAATCATCCGTCCACCGAGCACCACCAGCGGAACCACCACCCACCACCAGCAGCGAAACCGTCCAACGACCACCAACAACCGCGCATATCCACCATGCACCTCCGACGAGCACCTCCGACCGCTGTTAAGTACTCCCTCAACTCAAAACAAAGAACTTACCTCTACTTCTCTTCCATATTTATCATCCCTCTCATTTATTCATCACCCACACACTTGAATTTATCCACCAAACAATGTATGAATCCCTGTTTGTGATGTGTTTATGCAGGGAATCTCATGCGTGAGAATCTCGTGGAGGGAATATTGGAGCTGCATGGCACGGGCATAGGCAGCTATGGCACATAGGTTAGGTGAACGGATGGGTAATATGGTAAAATGGAAAACTTTCTCTCCAAATCTTCTCATCTCATCAGGGAAGCCTTTTTCCCTTTCTTCGTTTTTCTTCTCCCCCTAATCTCCGCTAACTCCCAGATACAAACATCATATTTATTTCCTTTTCAATCCGGGATTCACCCGGATACAAACACAACATACATGTGGATCCACTTTCATGAAGACTCTCAATATAAATGATGTCCATATTTGAATTTATTGCCAATTCTATTATACTCATTCAAATGGCTAATCTGGTTTAAACTATTAACTCTAATAGTACTTACAGAATAGAAGAAGTGTAAAATATTGAAGAGATATATGCCCAAGGACTAAGAACAAATCACACAGGTAAAATTGACCTCACACTCATCCAAAATTTGGTATTGAGGTAATTCAACCAGTTTTATAACTACAATTTATAAAGAAAAAAAAATTAAAAACTACATTTTTATTTTAAAAAAGTGTTGAAATCCAGACTTATTTGAAACGAAACAAATTCTATCAAAAACCAATTTTACCATTTAATGTTTTTAATTAGCAATTTTAAGTTTGAAGTGCTCTAGCAAGACAAGGCAACACAGTTATAGAACATAACAGGATACTTACAGAATAGATATAGAGAAAAGTGTATCTATTATCCAGAAATGGTAGAAGAACAACTAAAAGAACGATACCATCACACAAAGGTTGAACATTCTTGAATTTGAGGCCTATCCAGGGCTGAAATGTTTTCTCATTTCAACTGTTGTATGCAAGAGTTTAATATTCATATATTATCGTTATAAAAAAAAGGAAAAAAAAATATTTTCATAAATAATCCATAATTTTTTTTATCAACAATAAAAAACAAATAAATGAGAATCATTTTAAGGATGATTCAACCTTATGCAAAATATACAAAAATCAACTTCTAATAAATACCACCAAACTAACTAACAAAACCCTACCCGTATTAAAAATCTAAAAAAACATTAAGAAACCATCCTCATACATACCAAAGGTTTTCAATATCAATTAGAACAGGAAAACGAAGCAGAGAGAATTTTTACCAAAAACCTTCAGACGCGTCCACCACTTCAGACGCGTCTGAAGCAAACGACGCGACCAAACCTTTACCTACACCAAAGCAAACACTTCAGACGCGTTCACTACACCCCATTTAAAAAATATAAATTTTTTGTGTGATTTGAGAGTTGTTGATTGTTTAGTTTGTATATGTCATAAGTGATCATTATTCTCCTAGTAACCTACAGAAACACATTAACCAAGAGGCACAAATAAGAAATTATGTTGTGTTTGTCTTCTAGGTTTGGAAAAGTGCTTCTAAAGAATCATTTCACCAAACAAAATCTCCTCCACTTCTCCATTTCCCAACTGTGTAACTCTAAGATGATCTGGATCTTGGAAGAGGACTCTCCAATATTCAATCCGGTTATTTTTTACAAGCACAGACCAGTCAGCCCCAAAACTCATGACTTATATTAAAATGGCCACTATATTAAAGATTATACAGATACAAGATTCATGACTTATATAAATGCCTTGAAAAATAATGGCCAAATTTAAAAATGTATCCACAATTAAAAATCAAAAAGGAAAAAGTCAAACACGCATTCACCATTAATTTAAGCTATGATTAACAATCAAAATTCAAAAGTCAGAATCCATTCCTCATACCATGCACACATTTTAGTGTTTGAGATTGAACACACTGCAGTCTTGCTCATTCCATTCAAGTTTACAAAAGAGCCCTTACACTTACATAGCATAGCCACCAGCTTTTTGAAAACACACCAAAGTCCCCCAATTTCCCTGCTGCGTGTGTCATGTTATTTGTGTAATTTTGCAGAATTTATTTTGTTTTGTTTTTATATTCTTGTAATTATAATTGAAAATTCTCTCTGGAAATTTATTGTTATTATAAATATTAGATAATTTGTTGGATCTACTTAGTTAGTTTAATTGGATAAGTCTAAATGGTTGGTTGGACCAAGTAGTTTTAGGTTATACAAGTAGATATTTTGATTTTTGTAATTAGTTTTTTTTTGTTTATTTATGCATACAATTTTTTTTTATAAAAATTATTTTTAAATTGTTGTGAAGATCCTGAACTCTTGTTTATTTAATTGTTAATTCAAAGTGACAATTTTTTCTTGATTTATTAATCACATAAATTGTGATTTCCTTTTCACCATATATCTTCTTCTGCATTTTCTCCTATTTTTGGCTGAGTTTGTGATTATAAATGTTAAAAACTATATGTTCATCTTAATATGTAATTAGACATTCATCCTATGGTTATTCTTCTACGATATTCTTCTACTGAGTCTTTCTATGTATCATGAATTAATTTGGTTTGTGAAGATTTGTTGACTAAGTTTTCCTTTCCTAATTAAGGCACTTGAGCATTTTTACTGATAGGTTAACATGTTTCTTTTAACTTGAGAAACACACTTTACTTTCTTCCTTTTTATAGGTGTTGTTACTTTATCCAACAATACAAGAAAACACTAATGCATTATTTGCTTATGCTGCTGGTGAGCTTGGAGCAAGGATAGACGGGTGAAAAGTTGGTTTGTTTTAAGTGTTTTGAATGTGATTCTATGGATGGGGAGTGGGTATGAAGCATTTTGTTTCTTCATACAAATACACAAATTTTCACATGATAATAGTATTTTACTTTTATATCCATTAACCCTTATTAATTTACACTGATTACAAGTATATGATAATAGTATTTTAAAATATATTAATTATTCACACTATTAGTAATATTAATTTTTTTATTACTATTATAATTATTAATACAATTATATATATACCATATACAATATACAAAATTAATATATTAAATATTACATAAATTTATGTAAGAAAAATATTTAATTTTATTATTAATAATAACATATAATTATAAATAATGAATATAATAAAATAAAATTATAATATCAATAAAATATATATAGTTATACAATAATAATAATATAATTTTCATAAATTTTAATATGTTTAATAGTATTATTTCAATTTAATACAAAATTATTTTATATTTTTTTAGTTTTTCATTAAAAATTACTGATAATTATGGATATTATATATTATAAAAAATTAATTAACTCAAATATTAAAAAATTATAATTTATTATTTAAATATTTTTTAATAACAAAGGTAAATTTATAAACTTATCTTTTTTACCTTTAAAATCATTTCTAAATTTTTTCTTAACTATCACATTATTCACAAATTTTAATAAATTATTCTCAAAAATTCATTCTAACATCACAACTACTTCATACATTTTTACACATCCTATTAAATTCTCACAAATTCATTATTTTCTCTCTCCACGAATCTCTTCCCCAATATGAACAAGGAATAAATGACACTAGAGAAATGAATACAAGTGCACCGGTTGCCTTTCTTTTGAAGGGTGTGGCTTTTTATGTGTCTGAACTTCGATAAAAACTTAAGTGTAAGGTTCCAAAAATTATTGTTCTTTACAACAGTGCAAATGTAGCATATGATGCAATGTACATCCTGTTTTGACAACTTATAATAATATTAAATGTAACGAAAAAACAAAAGAAGAAAATGCATGTAATTAGAATCTATATAGATAACACAACTGCTTAGACCTATATGTGCATGAATTGCATATTCCTCTTCCAAGAAAAAGGAAGAGAAGTGCGTGACACTTCTCCCATGAATGATAATAAAAAAAGGTAATGATACATTCCATGAATGATAATAAAAAAAATAATGATACATTCTAAATTTATTCTTTATATATTTCTTTATTATATATAGTATACACTTCTTGCTCAAAACAGTCTCTTTTCTATCATGGATGCTTTAATCTTCCTAAAGTGTCTATCTTTTCTTATACATTCCATCACCCCCAATTGCTATAAATAGGTCAAAATAGATTACTAACTCCCAAAGTTATATCTTGTATGGTTCATTATTAAACTAAGATAATTAATTTTAATAAATTTATGTGTTTTTTTTATTAATTTTGAATTATATACTATTTATTCATTCATTTTATTATTTAATTTATTTATTAATATAATGATTCTTCTCATTTTATGTTTCTATTATTTAATTCTTTTAAAATAACACTGGAAATTTTTATTTTATATTTTTATTATTTAATTTATATAATATATTAGTACTTTTATTTTTATTATTCTTGTAACTTGGTTTATTTCTAATAATATATTAGTCATCTTTATTTTACGTTTCTATTATTTTATTTATTTTAGTAACATATTGATCGTTTTTATTCTTTGATTTATTCATGTTTTTATTGTTTAGTTTATTTTCATTTATATAGTAATTTATATCTAATTTTTTTCAAATTATTTATTTAACACACACGCACATATTAAAAGTGTTACATAACACTTGTGAACATATTTACTGTTAAAAACTTCACTCAATGAGTATAATATGAACCTTTGAATAAACTCTCAAATTCATTTAAATATTTTATTTCTACGAAGAGTTGTTAGAGTTTTGAAAATTATAATCTTGCCGTTCTAGAGATTTAACGTTCTATGTATAGATATAAAAAGAATCAAATCAAATATTAATGTTCTTGTTTTGGAACTTGGGTGTTGAATGTTTCATTTGTATGTTCATTGGTGGTTACTCTAGTAACCAGCACCCCAAGAGACACAACAGCCTCTGTAAGCAACGAAGAGTTTTTCCTTGTCTTTCTTTCTTGGTTGCTTCTAAAGAATCATTTCACCAACAAATTTATATATACAAAATAATTTTAAATTTGAGAAGCATTTCAAACAAACTGTCACATTCTAGTTGTTATGAATGAGATTTTTGTTAGAGAGTAAGACCGTTTTACTTAGTGAGACGTGAAATTCACATAATAATTAATTAACTATTCGTTTAGAGAAATATATGTTGAATTTTCACATCAGTTGTCCCTTTTTTTCTGAAAATTAAAATTAAAACGATAGTGAACCAGACAATTATAATGGACGACTAGATCACATAGAATGAGTTTTGAAGAAAAGAGAATCTAAAAATTATTTAAATAGAAAAAAAAAACTATTTACCATAATGTAGGGCTAAGCCACTCACACTCTAACTAATTGTTAGCGTTGCAGAAACATGAATAACCATGCCGGTCAAGCTCACTATAATCCAACCAGAGACTGAGGCGCAATTGTGGGACATGAGGGATCGACTATAATACAAAAATATAATTGCATATAAGAATATTTTTTTTTAAGGATTTGAATTATAAATGATAGACAATAATTTTACATGCTACAAAAGAGATATGAATTTACAATGCCAATATATTTAGTTTTCTTTACCGATGTAATATAGTGGTGTTTAAATTATTACAAAGTCAGAAACACATTGGCCGGCCTTGTTACAAGCTTCCTTATATATATTGTGTGTGTGTTTTTAAATCACACGGAACCAAAGACCAAAGAATCATTGCCATTTATTCTTCTCCCTCCAGAAGAAAGCTTCTGTAGGTTTGCTGAACATGGATTCCTTCTTTTTCATTGCTCTAACTTTTGTGTTGAGCTTCCATATTCATTTTGCTCAAGCAAATGAACAACCTTCAACCGCCAGCAGTTCAAAAACATATATTATCCATGTGAAGTGGCCACAGGGTAAGACACTTGCTCAATCAGAAGATTTAGAGAGTTGGCATAATTCATTCATGCCACCAACTACTATGAGCTCAGAGGATCAGCCACGAATGATTTATTCATACCGGAACGTGATCAGTGGCTTTGCAGCAAGACTCTCTGAAGAAGAGCTGAGAGCAGTGGAAAAAAAGAATGGCTTTATCTCCGCTCACCCCGAAAGGATGCTGCACCGTCAAACTACACATACCCCACGATTTTTGGGGTTGCAGCAACAAATGGGATTGTGGAAGGAATCAAACTTTGGAAAGGGAGTAATTGTTGGGGTGTTGGATTCTGGAATCACGCCTCATCATCCTTCATTCAGTGATGCAGGAATGCCACCACCACCACCCAAATGGAAAGGGAGATGCGAGCTTAATGGGACAGCTTGTAACAACAAACTAATTGGAGCAAGGTCTTTCAACCTTGCTGCGGAGCCAACGAAAGAAGCAGGGACACCAATTGACGAGGATGGACATGGGACTCACACAGCGAGCACAGCTGCTGGTGCTTTTGTTGATTATGCAGAAGTACTAGGAAATGCCAAAGGCACAGCAGCCGGGATTGCCCCTCATGCTCACTTGGCCATTTACAAAGTATGTTTTGGAGAAGACTGCCCAGAGAGTAATATTTTGGCCGCATTGGATGCAGCTGTGGAGGATGGCGTCGATGTAATATCAATATCCCTTGGCCCAAGTGAGCCACCTCCTTTTTTCAATGATAGCACTGCAATAGGCACGTTTGCAGCAATGCAGAAGGGAATCTTTGTAAGTTGTGCAGCAGGGAACTCTGGTCCCGTCCATGGCTCCTTAGTTAATGGAGCGCCTTGGATCCTCACAGTCGGAGCAAGCAATATTGACAGAAGCTTTGTAGCAACAGCCAAGCTAGGAAATGGGCAAGAATTTGATGGGGAAACAGTTTTCCAGCCTTCCGACTTTTCTCCAACACCGCTATTCCTAAGATATGCTGGAAAGAATGGCAAACAAGAAGCTGCATTTTGTGCTAATGGATCCTTGAATGATTTTGATTTTAGAGGCAAGGTTGTTTTGTGTGAGAGAGGAGGGGGGATAGGAAGAATTGCCAAAGGAGAGGAAGTTAAAAGAGCAGGTGGTACAGCCATGATTCTCATGAACGATGAAAGCAATGGTTTCAGTCTCTCAGCTGATGTGCATGTTCTACCCGCAACACATGTAAGCTATGATGCTGGACTTCAGATTAAAGCCTATATAAATTCCACTGCAACACCTATAGCAACCATTTTATTCAAGGGAACCATAATAGGAAACTCCCTATCTCCTGCCGTTTCATCCTTCTCTTCAAGAGGTCCAAACTTGCCCAGTCCTGGTATTTTGAAACCAGATATCGTAGGACCAGGCGTTGACATCCTAGCTGCCTGGCCATTCCCCCTGAACAACAATACTCATTCAAAATCCACTTTCAACATCATGTCCGGCACATCAATGTCATGCCCACATCTTAGTGGCGTAGCCGCTTTACTCAAAAGCTCTCACCCTCACTGGTCACCAGCTGCCATAAAATCTGCAATAATGACTTCTGCAGAAATACTCAACTTTGAACACAAACTCATTGTTGATGAAACACTTCACACAGCAGATGTCTTTGCCACAGGTTCTGGCCACGTGAATCCATCAAGAGCAAATGACCCTGGGTTAGTTTATGATATCACGGCTGATGATTATATACCTTACCTGTGCGGTTTAGGCTACAGCGATACAGAGGTTGGGATCATTGCACACAGAACAGTTAAGTGCTCTCAGACTCCAAGCATTCCTGAAGGACAGCTCAACTATCCCTCATTTTCTGTTTCACTAGGTTCCCCAAAAATATTCACAAGGACTGTGACAAATGTGGGTGAGGCCAACTCATCCTATGAGGTCACTGTTAAGCCCCCAGAAGGGGTCGATGTGAAGGTCAAACCAAATAAACTTTACTTTTCAGAAGCAAACCAGAAAGAGACATATTCAGTGTCATTCAGCCGTATAGATGCGGGTAATGAAACTGTGGAATATGCTCAAGGGTTTTTAAAATGGGTGTCTTCCGAACACACTGTAAGCAGCCCTATCTTGGTCTACTTTGTATGAGACAACAACGTTAGCAGGCCAAACAGTACTACGATGGGACCAGTGTAATGTTCCAACAATAAGCTACAACTTGTATTAAGTGGAAAATCTAAATCATACTACAGTCTTTTCTTTTCTAGTTTTGTTCCATCTATGCATAGTAATATTTAAAACTGGATCTCCAAAAGATTTTCAAATCTTCCTTTCAAGTTCAGTCACGAGTGTGCAAAAATGAAATAGAAAAGTAACATCTCTTTTTAGGTAAAATTCATCAGACAACTAAACAATGAAAAATTTTGTTTGTTTGTCTAGGAATCAATAACTAACAAGGGGAGCATGGTGTTAAATAACCATGGTTAATATAGGTGCCAGATTATTCTTTCAACTGAAACTTGGGAAGTAGCCACATATACTAAACTAACGAACTAATGGATCAGTCTCTGTAAATCAACAATTATAAAGATGTTTATACTCTCATGTTAGGTACAAACTACTTAGACATAGTTTTTCATTTGAATTTGAAATCATTATCTGAGTTAGTATTATGGACTTCTGAATTAAAAGATAATCAGTACAAGAAAAGATAAAGGGCACAGCCCTCCCCAAATCAGAGTAACTACTCTAGAATCCAATTACCAAGACATTCTCTACATGACCCTACATTATTCTTTCCCGTCCTATATAACAGAATCAGTTATCCTTTCTCTGTTCACAATAAACTCTTCTCCCTTCCCCATTTCCTGCCTGTGTTACTCTAAGATTGACCCTGGATGTTGGGCCTACGGGTATAATAAGAGGCCTCTCCATTGTGTCCAGTTTCCTATTAGATTTCAATCACAGATTGATCAAACCCAGAAGACAACAGGATACGAAAATGTCACAAGGCAAAAGTAAGGCTACAAAGGGGTGAGTTTTGCCATAAAAGAGCTAGGTCAAGCAAAATTGGGGTTGAGTTGTGAAAAGGGCTAGCAGTTGGTGGTATGTCTGCACCGTCCTTTGTGATTTGGTCACTAATAAACTGTCACTGCAGCCACTATTTGCATCTTTACACAGAAAAATGTGACACTGAGTGCAATAGCAGTACTATTTGCTACTATACTGAGAACTAAATATGTACTTGGCAAAATCCCTGATCAGACGAATAGAAAGAATGATTTATAAAAAAGTTCAAGATACTGATACTAGTTAGCAATTAGAACGCCTCAATTAATGAGGAACATGGAATTGGTAAAAAATATATAGATACCCATAAGGAAACGCATTATTTCTATGCCTTAAGGATCTCCAACAAAATGATGAAAAATATATACAAACTGAAAACTATTGGTTAAAGAGCACTTAATTTGGTCGATAGACTTTGATAAAATTCATTGAGAAGGTCCAGCATCCATGTCAGAAAAACTTGGTAGCAGTTCCTAAAAAAATTACATGTAGTAGTTTGACCTTTAGCCTATCAGAAAGAATAATGCATCCAATATTTGATTGGGATGTCAAGACTCCAGATTGTCTCTTGTTTTTAGCCGATCATAATGAAAAACATAAAATTTAACACCTGTAACATGGAACAACAACAATGGCTGTGGAATTCAAGAAAACATGAAACACCTTCCAATTCATCAACCAAAACCAGGAGGTACATCAGGGTCTTCATCACTGCATTCAGCAGGCGGTTTCTGGTCCACATCCATTGAAAATCCAGGGGGAGCATTGCAATCAACATCATTTTCACCAAGTGTATCCTGTGATGGATGGGAATCTTCCTTCCTCTCTGCAGTTAATCCTTGCACCTGAACCTGCACCTTCCCTTTGTCCTGGTCCTCGTGATTGTTATTATTCAAATGATTATGCACGAGAGTGAAACCTGGTGGCTCATCGGGCTCATTTTCATGCAATGTATCACCAATCTCAGTAGCTGAAGCTGTTTCCCCTTGTCTCTGAATTGGCATCACATCAGATGTGGACAACAAAACCTCATCTTTCCCTTTCGGGTTTGCCAGTTTATCATATACAGATTGCACTGTCTCCTTGATTTCGTTTTTCATGCCATCACCCGATCGAATTATTTGCCATAAACTATCAGATATCTGACCCATTACTTTATCACTGGTAACAAGAAAAAAAAATCAAAATAAACTTCCACATTAAGTACACATAGAGACACACCATGCCTTGAAAATAAAAAGCCATTTATAACTACAAAATAGCTATTGGAACTCACCCAACTTCTTCATATATGGCATCAGAAAGTTGTCTAGATTTCATATTTTCTGCTCCAGCACGATTGAGTGCTACTGACTGCTTCACAATTGAAGCAATATCTAGTCGTAACTCTTCCTGTCATCAATTAACTTAATATATTGAGACGCCACCGTATGTTATTAACAATTACAAATTATTATCAATCTGAATGGTTTAATAGTATGTGGAAAGTAATGGGCAGCTATGTAAAGTGTGATTGAGAAATTTGTCTCCTTCTCTCAAATCATTTTATATAAACCCTAAATTGAGAAGAAAAGGAATTAAGAAACAGGAGGAAGCATACGTTATCCTTGAGCTTACGAACGATCTTCAAGCGAAGCCTGTCAAAGTCGCCATCGTCCTTCAGTTTTGTGATAACCTCTTCTTTGCCAACCCTTTCTCCGCTGTTTCCCATCTCACATTCCTCCTTCGCACACTACCAACTCTCTTCTCCTTTCTCCTACACCCGCCAAAATTTATTTACACTCTCCGTCAAATAATTTTGATTCAACTTTATTTCTGGTATTCAATTTCAAATTAATGAATAAATTATCAAATTTTTATTTAAACTTCTAAAACATATTTAATGGCATTCATATTATATTGGCTCTCTGAACATCAAATATTTTTTAATTTCTTTTTAAGCCCTTCAGTTTATTTCTTTTTAGTATAGTATATATCCAGAAAATATACATATGACACACAAAATATATATATATATATATATATTAACACTATATATGTTTGACTCAAAAAACCTGAATAAAATAGTTAATTTGTTAGATAAATATATAACAAATATTATTAAACATTTAAAATAAAAAGGTCATTTATTAAGAATTTGAATTTTATTTAGGTCTTTTCTTACAATAAAATTTAATATAATAATAATAATAATGTATTTTATTGTGAATTGATAATTAGATTTTATTTACTCACGGTTTCAAGAAAAAATATCCTAATTATTAATTGAAAAGCAATGATATACATAATTTTTTTTTGAAAACTACATGTAAATTTTCATGTAAGGAAAGTAGTAGTTGTATTTAATAGGTTGGATTACTTTATCACTCAACTCTATCTAATAAATTGGATTGAATTTAATTTATGATTTCATCAAACATGATTCAATTCAAATTAATCAACTCTTATATGGGATATAGATGATAAGTTTATATCACTTTTATTGCATTTCAACCATAACATCAAACAAACAAACTAAACACTTTCATAATGGAGTGTCATTCCTCGTATCAAAGCTAGCATTTTCATTTTTGTCAATTATTTTTGCCACATCACAATCCTAACAGACAAATAAACCTAAATATTGTGGTAATGTATCTTCTTCTTCACATTAACTCTAGCATTCTAACCTTTGTTATTGTCTTTCACCATCTGTCTTTGCCTTTTGCATGTGTTATTCACCTCTATGACATTTTCTCCAATACAATCTCGTCTTTGACCCCTAAACCCTAAATCTTTATTTCAGGTGGAATGTTTTTGCATTTTAATTTATCTAATTTTTCAAATGAAAACATTATCGTCCTTCTGTATGTATATGTCATTGTCTTGCTTATAATTTATAGAAATACAAGTTCTTTCTCGTGAGTAGAAAGGGCACCAACAATGTTTGTTGCATTATTCTAATGTGTGCTTTGCATTTGATTGGGTGGATGATGACAAATTGTATTTGTAGTTATTCTTTTGTTGATTATTATTAATTATTCCTATATGAAACAAAGTGATTATTGCTAAAATGTTTTGGAAATTTGTAATTGTTTCAATATCCACACAAATGGAAAATATTAGTTGTTTTGAGTTTATCACTAACACGGGAAGTATGAATGTTTCAATTCTTATGCCATCAATAACATCCTATATAAAGGTATTGCTCACTATTTACAATTTGAAGTTTAATCACTATTGATATCAAAGCTTCCTTTCATTTGAACCATGTTAAGGACTCAAGAGAAAACTTACAAAAACTCATTCAAAGGTTTGGGTTCTTTATAATAGGATAGATGACAATGCAATTTGCAACTAGCGTGACAAATCATATAAACCTAATAGTAAAAAATATGGGACCAATTAACTTGATTAAACATTTAAATATTTTATAATTGAGTATAAAATTTATCACGGCACAAACTTTTAATTAAATTAAGTATTTAGATATTTAATATTTAATGATATTGTATTTTTCATATAAGAACACTATAATCTCACTGAAAGAATGATAAAAATAATTGTATCGTATTATAAGACATATGTAATTTAAATCGAACAGTAAACATCCTATACTTACAAAGTTATTCACTTTTCATAAACATTCAACTTTAATATCAAATACGTTCAACAATAAACATAAGGAGACAAGAAAATACATAGAAAAAACTATGAATATATAATCATTATTGTCATAAAAAGACGAACTCTAATCGTTGGTTGTTTAATTTAAGGAACAAGATTATTAGGATTAGAGTTGATCGATTTGAATTTTTTTGGGTTTAGGTTTATTAAATGTGAATGGTTGTTCATCGACCCATTAAATAATTTGAAAATCCAATTTAAAAGAATCTTAATAGCATTTGTTTAATAATAAACACAATGACATAAGAAATATTAGGGAATAAATTATGGATGAAAACAATCATTTTTGTGACTAAGCAAGTTCCAAATATTGTTATTCAAGGAACAAAATGATTAAGCCGTGGTTGATCAATATCGAAAATTTTGGAAATTAGAGTTCGTTTATGAACTATTACTTATTTTGTTCTTCAAATAATTTTAAAAATTAATTTCTGTAATTAAAATTTTGAAATAATTTTAAAAATTAATTTCTGTAATTAAAATTTTGGAAGCATTTGTTTGCATTGCTGATTTAGAGGATTTTGGAAACTAGAAGCATTCCTTAATTGCTTTAGTAAATGTGTAGAGGAAAATATTCATATAATAAACTATCATTTACAGTTTAAGTTTAATCTTTATGTTAAACACATGTAATTTAAAATACTAATAAAAAATAAAGTATACGGTGTATATACATGAAAAAATATAATTGCAACTAGGTCCGTAATAATATCGACTAATATTAAAAAAAAATTAAATTGACATGAGAAGTAGAAATGGTGGTTATTGAATGGTGAGGCATAAGTGGAAACCAAAATATGTGTTGATCAATATGCATTAAAGGAATTGCTCTAATTCACTTATGATATATTAAAGATGACTATTCTTCCTTATGACATTTGAATTTTGTGGTTGAGTGTCTATATTGTTCACTTAAAGAATTCTTCTCACTTAATAACTCAATAAATTATTATTTTAATCATATTTTTTAATACAAATTATTATATAAGTGTAAAATATGAATATTTTTTCTTATATGCTGTTAACCTATATTTTTCTCCGTGGTTAAAGAGAAATTTTTATTTTTCTCCTTCTAAATAATTTTTTAAATATTACATTTTTCAATTCTTTTTATAAACCAATAAGATGATTGTTGCATTTGATGTGGGCCTCTCCTTTGCTACGTGAGAGGGTAAAAGCCGTGGCGATAGTGAAGCCAACGCAACAGATGAGGGTGCCCACAGCAGATTTTTAAAGAACACGTAATCACAGACATGTAAGAAACAAACGTAGTAAGCGATATGATGAGGTTGTCTATTAGCGAAGAGAAGGAAGGAAGGGGAATAAGCCGTTGCATTTCCCTCCACACGTTCCAGTTACCTTATCTTCCACCTCTCTTCACTCTTCCATAATCCTCCTTTCCCTCCAAACAAAACAAACACCACCACTTTCTTTCAACTTTCCCAGCTACACTGCACTACTTTGATTCACAACAACCACCATCACCATGTTCACGGCTAGTAAACTAGCCTTCATGTTAACACTCCCTCGTCCATGCACTGCACCCTTGACACCAATCTCTTCCTTGTCTTCTTCTTCTCCTTCTGGTATCCACCTCATTCACTTCAATGGACGCCACTTATGCCTCCGCCGCAGGCTATTTCTACTTTCTCCTAAGGCCACTGCAGATCAACAAGGTCTCCACAATACATCATCTCTAAAAACTCATCATTCCTTTCTCATCTTCTAACAACACCTTCTCTCTCTGCCCACTTGTTCTTTTTTTTCAGGCAGGGTTGGTGACTTTGAAGATGATGCAAATACTGTTGATAGTAAAATCCTCCCTTATTGTAGCATAGACAAAAAAGAGAAGAAATCAATTGGTGAACTTGAGCAGGACTTTCTTCAAGCGCTACAAGTATGGCCCCACAAGTTCTAAGTTTGGTTATATGTTTTACGTGTGATCAGCGATGATTGAACAGAAAACAGAAATTAACTTTTGTGTATGTGAATTAATTTTTTTAATTGTTTTCTTTTTTTCTCTATTCGACAGGCATTCTATTATGAGGGAAAGGCTATCATGTCTAATGAAGAATTTGATAATCTTAAGGAAGAACTCATGTGGGAAGGAAGCAGCGTTGTCATGCTAAGTATGAGACAACTTCGCTCACAGTAGCTGAAGCTGTTGTTATCATTGAATTTGTGTTAAAACGGGTAACTCTATTTTGAAGTGTCTTTGTTGGTTGATTGTCAGGTTCTGATGAGCAAAAATTCCTGGAAGCTTCTATGGCCTATGTGTCTGGAAAACCAATTATGAATGACAAAGAGTTTGATGAGTTGAAACTGAGGCTAAAGGTTTGCTATAATTTTTTTCATCGATCAAAATTTGAAAGTCTTTTTGTAGCAGACGGTGCATCTATGAACATGTGTAACATCATCATCATCTCCCTGATAATTGAAGGAAAAAAGAAGTAAAAGTATGTCGTCCAGATCATATCAATGGTTAAGAACTTAGGGTTGATACTATAACACAAGTTCAAATAAAGGGAGAACCAGTACAGCAGTTCATGAATTTTTTTATCACATGGGTGTCATTTTGGAAAGCTTTCATACTAAATGAAATAACACTTGTGCATTGATCACTGAAATTAGGGAATGCAATTGGAATTACTTTAGTAGCTGAACATCTCCTCCTTCTGGTATTATTTACTGATCTCATAGTTGTTTTCCAGATTGAAGGGAGTGAAATTGTGGCTGAGGGTCCAAGGTGCAGTCTTCGTAGTAGAAAGGTGCGTGCTAATCTGTAATCTATTCTTTGAGTTTAGTTTTGCTTGTCGGTTGTGGTTGTATGTATAGTTTCTCTTTGATTAGATCATTATTGCAATTATTAAACAAAGGAAAGAGTAATTAATTTTCCTTATTTCATTATAAAGAGAGATTTGTTTTTAAATTCGAGTATAAACTACTAAGATCAGTTGTATCATAAAAAGTACTGACAAGAGATATAGGATGACCTTTACATGTCAAATCAAATGCTTCTTTCTTAGTCATTAGAATTAAGCTTTAGGATTTGATCAAACCATTTGGGATTCATGAATTCTTGGATCTGAGATTTTTAATCTTTATTCTTTACTAATTACAGTCCATTTATAGGTTTACAGTGACCTATCGGTTGATTATTTAAAGATGCTCCTGCTGAATGTCCCAGCTACAGTGATTGCATTAGGACTGTAAGTAGCTTTCTTTATAATTTTTATTTGAGTAATGGTTTAGGGTTTAGGGTTTAGGGTTTAGGGTTTAGGGTTCATGATGTATTTACCGAAAATTTTAGTTCAAGATGCAAGATGCTTATATTCAATTTTAATTCTTTTCCCTCTAATACATTAGGTTCTTCTTCCTTGATGATCTGACTGGATTTGAGATCACATATCTGCTAGAGGTATGTTCCCCTCATTTTTATCTTCTATCTTCCATTCCAAAACTGGTCATTTGGATGCAGTTTGATTCCAGAATGTCATAGTATCCGGCAGTAATTTCATTCTTACAGTCTTTCCTTTTATTCCCTTATTTCCAGGAATTATGTTTGATTGTATATTATTAGAATGTTTATTATATCTTCTGGTTAGAAAAAAATATATGGTCTAAAATGCAGAGTGAACTTCAGAGAGCAAAGCGCAGAGTAGATGGCCTATGTAAAAGAAAAAACAGTAGTTTCTAATTTTTTTTATGAAGTACACCAAGCAACATGATAACAGTTCATTGATTTGTAGAAACTCATTCAATTTTCTAAAAAATAGTTACAATCTTGCAGTTTGCTCTGTAAAGTCTAAGCTGGTACACTTTAGAGTTTAGATGATCCAAAATCTTTGTAGTCAAACAAAAAATGAAATCAAGTAATATATGATAGAAGTACTTTGTAATGTGTTTGTTGGCTTCATAATGTTGTGGTAAATGATTACCAATTGACCATATTGCTCTTTATAAGTCCATTACCTGGCCAGAATCCCTGAAGAAGTCAGCATAACTAGTTTGGAATATGGATTGTCCATGGATCAAGTTTCTTCTATTGAGAAATCAGTGAGGAGGGGACACTGAAATCAAAAAGCTTAGATGATGAAAGTTTCTTTGTCACTAACAACATTTACAATTAATGCAATTATATATATAACAGATATTATGAATTGTTGTTGAGTGCAGCTGCCGGAACCTTTTAGTTTCATTTTCACATGGTTTGCTGCGGTTCCCCTCATTGTGTGGATAGCTCTGACACTAACAAATGCCATTGTAAAAGACTTTGTGATTTTAAAGGTACAATTTTCCTGACAGTCTCTTGTAGGTAATATTTAATTACTACATATTACTGACATTTGATTTCTATAGGGTGCTTGTCCGAACTGTGGTACTGAAAATACCTCTTTCTTTGGGACTATACTGTCAATTTCAAATGGTGGTTCCACAAACACTGTCAAATGCTCCAAGTATGTAAATACAGCTAATTAACTAACCGTTGCTTCATGTGATTCAATTTCTTATATTATTTATACTATGCCATTAACTTAACAATTGCATGCAACATTTTGCCTCAGCTGTGGCACTGCAATGGAATATGATTCAACTACAAGATTGATTACATTACCAGAAGGAAGTAATGCCTAAGTAGAGGTACATTCCTCTTGAATCTCTCTGCTTGCTTACTCTATGATTGCGTATATTTTCTGCATATGTAGCAGTATAATATTTAATTTTGTTTACTATCTAGTTAGAAATCTGCCAAGATAATCTATGATGATGACACCTGATAATGCCTATATACAGGTATGCTTGAAATCATATTTATTGTTCCAGCAATGGGTGGTGATCAATAATAGAAGTTCTTGGGAGAGTGACAGAGAAAATGGTGTTGGAAGTCATGTTATCACTGTCACACACAACTGGTGTCATCTCAATTCTATGTGCCACCATCGTACTTGTAAGTATATGGTGTTTGTATACTTGTAAGTAATATGGACATTGTATAGCATACACTGGATTGTCTTTACTCAAGAGTTGAGTGATGAGGGTGCTTAACACCATCGATAAGACTAACTTAGAATAATGTGTGTACTTAAGGATTTCTGTTTCACACTTGTGCAAAATTTTCCTTCTACTACTGAGGCCACGCCCTTTACATCCCACATCCCCAGGAATATAAACAATAGCAAGGAAAATTGACAATATTTACGCAATTAAAGCTAACACATAATATTATTTCTTGCATTCTTTCAATACAAAAGTTTGAGATTGAAAGAGCTTTCTAAACCGTCATACGTAAAATCTGTCATATGTAAAATCTTTAAAATATAGGATATGGGACACAAATCTTGACATGTGACACAATTATGAATTATATAAATTGACATGGGACACAAATCTATATATTATTAATTATGAATTATATAAATTGACAATAATGATTAATATGCACAAGTATATTTTAGATTATTTTTGTAACAAAAATATGTTTTTTTATGATTGATTCACAAGGGTTTTTTCTTATTTTTATAATCATAATAATAATTTATACAATAAAGTTTGAATTTTTAAAAAATTAATGTATTTTTTCTTTTTAAAATTGTGTTAGAATCGTACTAGAATTCTTAGAAATCTAACAAATACTTTTTGAATTGGACACTTCATGATACATGTCTTATAGATGTCATACGAGTGTCGGTGTCCGATATGAGTGTCGGTGTTCGATACTCGTATCGAATAGCGACACGCCATTTAAGAGAAGTGTCTGAGCTTCATAGGTACAATACCTTAAATTTTCTAAGGATATTAGTCTGTTTTTATTTTTAACCAATAAAAAATAAGCATACGTGAATTAAACAAATAATGTTTCAAATTATTTTATAATTACAAAATTAAACTTTATTTTATTTTCAAAGTCAATATTAACCCTGAAAATATGAAACTTAATTAAACACTATTTTTTTAATAAAATAATGTTTCAAATTTTATAATTACAAAATTAAACTTTATTTTATTTTCAAAGTCAATATTAACCCTGAAAAATATGAAACCACAGTAACTGAATTAAACATTATTTTTAATAAAATAATGTTTCAAATTTTATAATTACAAAATTGAACTTTATTTTATTTCAAAGTCAATATTAACCCTGAAAAATATGGAATCACAGTAACTGAATTAAACATTATTTTTTTAATAAAATAATGTTTCAAATTTTATAATTACAAAATTGAACTTTATTTTATTTTCAAAGTCAATATTAACCCTGAAAATATGAAACTACAGTAACTGAATTAAACATTATTTTTTTAATAAAATAATGTTTTAAATTTTATAATTACAAAATTGAACTTTATTTTATTTTCAAAGTCAATATTAACCCTGAAAATATGAAACCACAGTAACTGAATTAAACATTATTTTTTTTAATAAAATAATGTTTCAAATTTTATAATTACAAAATTGAACTTTATTTTATTTTCAAAGTCAATATTAACCCTGAAAAATATGAAACCAAAGTAACTTCTGAGTCATATAGAAACTAAAAAATATCATTATCTTAAACGAAAATTAAATTTTTTATGTCATTCGTAAAATTAATATTACTAATATATGTTTTAGAATTTATCATTCTCCCGAGAAAGATGAAAGTACTCTTTAAAATTTAAAGAGACAGTAGAACTTGTATAAAAAAAATTGGTTCTTAGTTTAAAAAAAATGAAGAAACAAGATTAATGTTTTGAAAAGAGTTTGGACCTGGTTGTCTTCTTTGTATGTTTTTTTGTTTTTATTTTCAAAGAAAATCTATTCACAACCAAAACCATCAGACAAGTGAAATGAAATCTTAAGATTTCAACCTTTTTTTAGAAAAGAGTTTTTTGTTGTTGTTCATAATAAGTTGTGTTTGAAACAATACTAATATTTGTAAAAAAGATTAGATTTTTTTTTTGCATTTGAAAATCTTTAAGTTATAATTTTTCTTTTTTAACAATTTTGAGATCCACAAGTACTTTTTTCTTCATATAAAAACCTTTTTTTATATTAAAATAAAATAAATTATTTTAAAATCATTTGTAAACAATTTTTTATAATATATAATTTACACTTGTGCAAAAAATATTATAATTGACTATAATATATAATATATAATATATAATATATAATATATAATATATAATATATAATATATAATATATAATATATAATAATAATAATAATAGAAATTGTATATATAATTAATAGAAGAATTACACTTGTGAAAAAAAAAATAGTATAATGGACACAGGGTTAATAATTAGGTGCACATTATATCTATCCAGTTTTGTGCGATTCAATTTAAAACTTGGACGCTTTGACGCAGTAATTTATTAGTATTTAAAATAATTTTATTATTAATAAAAAATTATAAACTAAATTTTAATACTATTAAAAAATTCATTAGGAACTTATAAACTCAAACCTTAGATTTTAAAAGAGAAAATTAACTGATCTCTTGTTTAGACTAAAGTTATTCCCATCTTGTTTAAAGAAATCTTGATTTTAATCCAATACAAATTATTTCTGTATATATGTATTTAATATTTTTCTAATAACAAAAAATATGTGGAACTAAGTTAACTTTTTATAATTTAGATATCAATTAAGTAACGTTCCCTCTAATTTAACATCGTGAACCACCATCACTTAGGTTTCTCTAGTATTGGTGCGGTTTTAGTCCAAAGTGTGGACTTGAAGAAATGATTATTATGAAAATGAATGAATTTTGTAACTGGTGGTTGGTGGATGAAGGACAACACATAAGAAACATGTTGGCACGTTTTTCACTTACGCAATGATATTGAATATAAATATTCCTTCCTACATCATTGGGTTGCAATATTGTTTGAAAGGAAGAAAAGAAGAGTAACAATATATATATATAGTGTTTGACTTGAGAGATTAGAGTTCGTGGGGATCACGAAGACAAATTTGTTTGAATGAGCTACGTGGTACTAGAATTGGTCCAGTGGTCGTTTTATATAAGCATACATGTACAAACCCCTTACCATGCACAAATCATTCTCCTAGAGGAAACAACACAAATTCACCAATGGCTGTGTCTCTTCAACATTGTAGCTTCTTGTTGATTTCGATCTTCATAATCATGGGAAAGCCAGCAACAGTAGCGGCTTCATTTCAGGCTAGTGAATGGATACCAGCCCATGCCACATTTTATGGTGACGAGAGTGCTTCTGCCACCATGGGTATGTTACCAAAATTGATTAATACGATAAACCATTTTATAGTTAAATGAAACATATGCACTTTACACTAACCAAATGAGTTGATAATTAATTGAAGGAGGAGCATGTGGATATGGAAATTTGTTGATAAACGGTTATGGGACAGACACAGCTGCTTTGAGCTCGACATTGTTCAACGATGGATATGCATGTGGAACATGTTACGAGATCAAGTGTGTCCAATCGAGTGCATGCTTCTCCAATGTGGTTTCCACCACAGTGACTGCCACTAATATTTGCCCTCCTAATTGGGCCGAATCCTCTGATAACGGAGGGTGGTGCAACCCACCCCGTTCACATTTTGACATGTCCAAGCCCGCTTTCATGAAAATTGCACAGTGGAAAGCTGGAATCGTTCCTGTTATGTACCGCAGGTAATTAATGGTTTAGTTGTTTAGAGAATAAAGATTAGTATGTTAAATTCCTTGATTGTATTCTTAATTATGGTATTAGTGAAGATGTAGCTCTGATTATGTGAATAATTGATCAGAGTGGCTTGCGTGAAGAGTTCGGGGCTACGATTCTCTTTCCAAGGAAATGGGTATTGGTTACTTGTGTATGTGATGAATGTGGGAGGAGGAGGAGACATTGCGAACATGTGGGTGAAAGGAAGTGGACCTGAGTGGATCAGCATGAGCCACAATTGGGGTGCTTCTTACCAAGCATTTGCAACTTTGAGTGGTCAATCTCTTTCGTTTAAGGCTACTTCTTACACTACCAAGGAGACTATAATAGCTTGGAATGCTGCTCCCACCAACTGGGGCGTAGGACTAACTTATTCCACCCAGGTCAACTTCAGTTAAAAACCACACATCGAATCAACCTTTTATTTACTTCATTTCAACTCCACGCTTTTGTCATCAATTTCCCACAAATATTTGCCCATTCTCTTAGTTTAGCAAACTTCAAATTTCACCCATGAAGTTAATTCTCACACACACACATGCTGGCACAGTTGCCACAATGAGAATTTCTCCCATTCGTCAAATATTTAGAATCATGAAAAATTATTATTATAAGTAATTTTATTTACTCATCAACATATATGCTGCATACGCATGTGTAGCGCGCGGGATCAAACAAAAAAATCTCCACATATCTTGTTTTTCACGTCTCACTTGATGACTGGTACTTTCCTTTTCTGATCTCGCATAAAAGATTTTATACTTTTTTGCAAAATTGATATTAATTAATCATTTTGGTATTCAACTCTTGAATGTCCAAATTAAACAAAGGACAAAACCTAAGTGTTTATGATGTTATTATTTAATCATACGGAAGTTAATAAGGTGTGAGTTATGATTGAGAATTTGGGTTGCTGATGGAGGTGAAACAATAATTATGTGTGTTGGTGGTGAAGGGAGGGTTTGGTGGCCATGACATGTGCTATGCTACCATGGCAGTTGGTATGGTTAAGGAAGATGTTGTATGGGTTGTGGGTCGCGTGACTTTGTATCCAGAATAAGTTAGAACACCAATGTGGTCATTTTGGACAATGTTTTTATACTTTATATTTGCTATATTTGGAGTAAGTTAAGTTATTATTGTTAGAAGAACCAAGTGCTTTAAGTGATTAACCAATGTCACACGAAATGAAAAGTTCTTTAACAAAATTATATAAAGTTAAAAAGCTAGAACACCAATATAAAATCCAAATTAAAGTTAAAGGAATAAGATGCTAATCTTGTAAGATAGTAATCAAGACAAACATTATTCCAATTTAAGAAATGTATTTACTTAAAACTACCAAACCAGCACTTTACACATCTAGCATCGGATGAAATTTAAACTTACAGTTTTATTTTGCGTATACACAAAAGTTAAATTCGTATTTTTTTTAAAAGAAAGTTAACTAATAACTACACCTTTTTTAAACATATTTTTATTATTGAATAAAATTTATTAAAAACTATAACTTTGTCTGGAAATCTTTCATTGTATTTAATGCGTATTTGTCCTTATTTAAAGGTGAGATTCACTAAAAGAAATGATATTTCCAATAAATTTTAACCAACAAAAAGTTCTAGAAAGAACGTCTTGATTATTGAAAATTGTGTTAATTTTTTAGAGTAGAGTTGATCTTATTTCCAATTTAAAAACAAAAAATGAATAAAAAAATGTTTAATTTTTTTTTTTTTATGTTTAAAAATTCTTACTAGCATTCATGTTACATGAAAGATCCAATCTGATCTTGAAAAAAAGGCCAAAAAAAGATCTAAATCTGATTAATTTGGTATATAGAAATAGAAAATAGAGAGTATCTGTTTGAAATCTTGGAAGGTAGTAGGGTAGAGCTTGTTGTTTTCTTGCAGCTTGGGCTGTACTTGAGCAATGGCTGTCTGCTCCTAACCATGATGCCATTTTCGTTCTCAGTATTTTATATTTTCTTTCTCAATACCACATACTTTGCTGCTGCTACCAAAATACCAATTATATTTTCCATTTATAAAATCAATAAGGGTAAGTATTATTATTATTTGTTTCAAACATTATCCTAAATGTGAAACAGTGTTCTTTAAACAAATATTCATTCATTTATGATATTTTTTTAAGGTGAGTTGTTTGCCATAAACATTAAAAAAAAAGTTACCAGATGGGGTATGATTACGTGCCTCCGACTTAAACAAGAAGAAGAATTTTACTTACGAAATATATCACGTGAAAACACCATACGGATCTGTGCCTTATTCCACATTCCTCATCATCATTCATTTCACATCATGTCTATGTATCTATCGATTTCTTATTTTCTTATACAGCGTGCTTTAAATACAACTACGTCTTCAATCAATTTATATACCAAACTTTAATAAATCCCATGTGATATGTGAACAATTCTTAACTCTCTTTATAGCTTTTGCCTTCCACATCAAGTTAATCAATTGTTTTTTCACCTAAACCTATGATGCTTGCTATAAACTACATCTAAAAATATACCTTTTATTCTCTATTCAATTCTGTTCTAAGATGTCCAAATTTATTATATATTTATAAATATATTCAACTTAAATATAAATAATATACACCAACTTGGTAACAACCCAGTTCAATTAAACTGAAGTTGGATTAAGTTGATTTAAATGTAATTAATTTTTTTACTAACTGCATGAGTCAATCCGGTCAAATTTGATCTATTAGTAAATTTAATCTTAAATACATTTCAGTTGTCTGATCTTTCATAATTTGTAATAAAAACTCATTATTGCATCTAAATTTAGTATTTTTACATATCCATGCACAGACCAAATAACAGAATAATTTTAATTACAAATTAAAAAGGGTGAAGTATATAATTAATGTAGTGTTAAAATTTAAGGATATGTTCAATTAAAATTAAGAAATAAGTAGTTTTTTAGAGGTAACATTATGTGATATATTTTAAAAGATTTGAATTTTGGAAAAATACTTTTTTTAATGAAAAAAAAAACTGAAACTACCCTGCTCTGAAAATGAGTTGGTAAAAGAATTCGATGTGTTTATTTGCGCATGCTATTTCTTTAATTTTGTTTTTAGCAGAGATACCTTTGCATGATGAGTGCATATAGCACCTTTCAGTTCATGTAAACAACGTTGTTTAACCACTATGAAGACTGGGAATAATTACAGTAAATAATATATATTTTTTTCAATATTTTATATCCAAACTCATTTATGTGTTTTTTATATTCTATTTACGTTACTAGTACAGAGTATAAGCACAAGCAAGGGACAAAGAGAAGAGGGTATATATGAAGACATGAGTTCATAAAACGTTATTTACTATGTTAAATAATATTACTAACCAACAGCTAATAAAACGAGAAGCTCAAATTGAAATTAACGTCATGAAATTATAAAAGGATAGATACAAAAGTAACAGTTGTTTTATGATTAAATATATATATACATAAAACTTTCTAATTGTTTCAAAAATACTAGTTGGCATTAAAATATACAAATTTTCTTTTGTTACCCAAAGAATAGAAATATTTTTGGTATTTATGTTTTTGTCAACAAAGATAGATATGAGTAAGTATTACATTAGTAAAAGTATTAACATATCATTCCTTAGAATACAAAATTATTATCACATCACGTGGCAACTGTTTTTAGCTAAGTTATTATATATAATGAATTACTAAGATAAATATAGATATTTTAAGTTTGAAGATGTTATAAGTTTCTGTGTACATTTAATAAGAATAGAATGAGTTTAATCTTTAATTAACAATTAAGTAGACATTTAATTTAAGAAAGTAAATGAAATAGTTGTTTGGGAAAGTGAATTAGAAAGTTGAAAGTAAGAAAAGGAGGTTCTTTAAATGATATTAAATGAAAGTAAAAGAAAAATGTGATGGTAAAGGAGGAGGGGAGAACGTTAATCTGAGAAAAAAGCATGCAGAAGAATGAAGAGGGGGGAAAAGTGACAGCGGTGAAGTAACAGAAGAGATTAAGAAAGTTTTGGTATAAATATGAAAAGAGGGAAAAAGAGTGAGTGTGTGATATCCATTGCTTGCATGTAAAAGTGTATAAGAAGAGAGGGTTATTGGGTCCGGTGGTGGAGCCAGAGCGAGGAAACAGAGGGGTCCACGATCCACGGTGAGCGTGCACGGAAACCGAAGCCTCTACGCCACTTCAAAAATAAAAAGAGCACAAACGGAAAAAACAGCTGTAACCTTTTACTGGGTTTTTTCCCGGGAAAATATTAACAGCCTCGCCACCACTTCCTTCCCAGATCGCGACACCGGAATCGTCATGGACCGCTCCTCCGCCCGCCTCATTGTTCCTCCGCCCGCCGCCTCCGGAGCATCTGCGGAGGCGACTCTCCGCCACGTGGACCGCCTCATAAACTCCAACCACTACACGTCGCCTTCCAGGACAATCTACTCCGACCGCTTCATTCCCAGCAGATCTGCCTCTAAATTCGCGCTCTTCGACATCGCCTCGCTTCCCGATGGCCGCGACGATAGCTCCAGCGCCTACACCACGCTCCTCCGCTCCGCCCTCTTCGGCCCCGATGCCGCCGGTCTGGAGCCGCCCCTCACGCCGCAGAAAACGGCCTCGCCGCCCATGACGCTCCCCAGCCGGAATATTTTCCGGTACAAGACCGAGACGCGCCAGTCCATGCACTCGCTCTCGCCGTTCATGTGCGACGATTCCGTACCCGGAGTTAATCACGGCCCGGTCAAGGCTCCCAGGAAGGTTCCGAGGTCGCCTTTTAAGGTGAATTTTGATTTAATTCAGTTTAATTTGGTTTTTTTTTTTTTTTTTGCGGTCTGTGGAGATTCTGATGTTAGTTTGTGTTGGTGTTTGGAGTAGGTTCTGGATGCGCCGGCGCTGCAAGATGATTTTTACCTGAATCTAGTGGATTGGTCTTCGCATAATGTCTTGGCTGTTGGTCTGGGTAACTGTGTTTATCTATGGAATGCTTGTAGCAGCAAGGTGATTTGCTTGATTTAGGAACTGTAATTTCGCTTTGGTTCTGATGTGAGCTGTTCAGTTTCTGTTTATGCAAATTAAAAGAATGGTCTTTGTGATTTCATCTGTATTGATGTGATCGTGCAGGTTACTAAATTATGTGACTTGGGGATTGATGACCTCGTTTGTTCGGTAGGCTGGGCTCAACGTGGTACACACCTTGCTGTTGGAACTAGCAATGGTAAAGTTCAGGTAAGAGTTTACGCTGTGATCGCGTCTGTCTCTCATTTACGGATTCGTATCATGGGTTCCCAAATGGCCACGTTTTTTTTTGTTTTAAACTGTGTTTGGGGGTTAGGTTTTACTGCCATCCTTTCTATCGTGAAAAATGGTGCTGCAAGCTTAAGTCATGGCAATTGATATGTATCTAGTAATGCAATGACGCGTGGTAGCTTTCTTCCTAGTGGAGCACTGTAACCATTTAGCATTATTGTTATGGGGTTGATTAGCTTCTGCTGATCCTGAAGCCCTAAAGAAAGTTGTCAAAAAGAAGGCAGCATTGGGGTAAACTGTCAAGATGACGATGCGGTCCTTCATTTTGGTTGGAGAGAAAAAAATGGCTAGTATTTAATTATTAAATGCTCGAGTATATGGGAAGCAATTGAAGATAGCTTCTAAGGGTAGTCAATTAGTTGCTTGACATCCTGTAGGTGAACTGAGTGTTCCAGGGGACAGAGCGTTTCCTAGTTGGATTCTTAGCTTTCAGCAAACGAGTATCAAATTGCATGTCACTAGTGGTTTATCTGTCTAGATAATCCAGAATGGAATGGAATTATTTTAATAGTCATTAAGGAATGCAATATCATGGAAAATAATCTGTTGATTTTTTCTTTAATGACATGATTCATCTCAGATAAATAATAAGAGTGTAGATATGTTTGTTTGGGATTAGGTTGAACTTATAATAAAAGATAAAGATTTTCTGTACTATTTTTCCATTATTTTATTGTAATTTTATTGATGGTGTTTAAAATTGGAAGGTTCGAAAATTTCAGTGTTTATCATTTTTGTGCCCCTCCCCTCCATTCACTTCATTAAAATGCTTTCTTCGGGGCATATCATTCCCTTTGCTTTCATTTTTAAGAAGCAGATACACTTAAATACCTTATAAATGCTTTAGTTCATATGTATATTTGTGCCATTCCAAAACCTTGTCGTTTTGTGTCGTGTCATATTGTGTTTTATTGTCAATATATACTCCTAAAGTTAGGTTGATAAATTTTGGGGGGGAGGTGAGTTATGTTTCTCACACTCTATCTGTGTACCGGACTCTCATGCACTTGTGTCAACCCCTGTGGGTTAAAAAGGGCCTTCAAAACTGTGATACTAATGATGTGAAGTAGAAGCCAAGCTGATGGAGGTGTAGAGGTTCCACTAAGAATGGGAGTTCTGTGCTAAGTAAGAAGAGCAGAAACTGCAGTATGCAGGTATTTCTACATGTAATGTTGGACACTGACACTTGTCAAACACAGTTTTAGATTAAAAAGATATTTATTTTTGGGCTTGGAAACTTGTAGACATAGCTCAGACACTGCTGACACCGCTTCAGTAAAAAGAATAAAGGACACGGCTACAGCATATCCAACTTTTATTTTAGAAATTTCTAAACCAGGTTTCAAACTATTAGAAAACAGAAAGATAGATTGCACAAAATCTTGTCACATACACCTTCTCTATTTTCCATTCTGGTGTTTAAGTGTGGCTTCCGACTTTGCCTATGGTGTGAGATTTGGCTCTTGACTTCCTCTTAGGTTCTCATCTCGACCTCCACTGCTTTCTGGTGGCTTGCTCTGTTTTTGTTTTAGACACCCCTATTTCCATTACTTTGTTATTTTGTGCTATAGATGTTTCGTTTGGGCAGTTTGGCTTCAATTAATTTATAACTTTTCCTCCCATCTTTACAGTAATTGATCACTTTAACACTGTTATAAATCATTACATATAATAGGACATTACCAATGTCTCTGCGCCATGTGTGGTGCCTGTGCTTTATAGGGTTGGTGTCACAGACAGCTACTGTGGATTGTGCTTGCGCTTTTGTCAGTAAATCATTTGTTAAATGGGTTAATTAAGTATGCCAGTTTGTCTCTTACTTGTATAACCTGTATTTTTATTTTTTTGACTGAGGTTATACTAGCTCTAGGAAATATAGCCTTTTTATGATAGTGATTCTATGCCAATTAGGCTCCATTTTTGACAAATTGTATTAGTTTGATATTGATATACTTGATAAGCATGTCATGCATTCGACTTCAAATATATAAACTTAATTTACTTGCTTGATTGAATACTAATTACCTTTATGTAGTCCAACTCCTTTGCTCCCAAGGGTGACAAAAACTTGTTCTTGACCTAAATTGGGGTTGGAGAGATATAGGTGGCTCAGTTTCATTTTAAGTTAGATATCTAGTGCATCGCTTCTACACATTTTCCTTAAGACTAAGTTCCCCAAGAAAACTAAGTTGATCTCTGCTTAACTGTTTTGCACGATCACAACATGAATTTTCTTCCTCAGTGCATCCATGAAACTTGCTAGCTCATTTTACTTTTCCTCCCATTTACCTTTATGTTCTCTGTTACTAATCCACCAATTGAACAATGCCTGGGTCTAATTATTATTCATGTAGATTTGGGATGCATCTCGTTGCAAGAAGATAAGGTCTATGGAGGGTCATCGGTTACGTGTTGGAGCCTTGGCCTGGAGTTCATCTCTTTTGTCTTCTGGTGGCAGGGATAAGAATATTTATCAAAGAGATATCCGTGCACAAGAAGATTTTGTCAGTAAACTGTCAGGGCACAAATCAGAGGTTAGTCTTGTTTTTATTTCCTACAGTTTCATCTTGTCTAATTATTCCACTGTACATAATATCCAGCAAGATATTGATTTTCCTTTTTGTTTCTTTAAAGGTTTGTGGACTGAAGTGGTCTTATGATAACCGTGAGTTGGCATCTGGAGGAAATGACAACAGAGTATGCAAGTGCAAACTTAAGCATTCTTCTGAACTATAATTATTTTTTTCTTCTGGATAAGTACTAATAATTTTTTTTTGCAGTTGTTTGTGTGGAATCAACACTCAACTCAGCCTGTCCTGAAGTACTGTGAGCATACAGCAGCTGTTAAAGCTATTGCATGGTCTCCTCATCTTCATGGACTTCTTGCATCTGGGGGAGGAACTGCAGATCGATGCATACGTTTCTGGAATACAACCACCAACTCACACTTAAGCTGCATGGACACTGGAAGTCAGGTAAAAGTACTTGTGTTTAATCTGTTTATACTTTTATGTCAAATTCACTACATTGCAATAATTTCCCTAATATGAGGATGGCTATTTGTTGGTACTACAAATTTTTTTACTGGTTGCTGTAATATGTGTTCCATCTGGTGAAGGGTAATTTTGATAACTCGTTTAAACTAGGACAGAACAACAAACTGCTTAAACCAAAATCTATGAAATGCAAAGAATAAAATAGCACTTGAAAAATGATTCATGATACACCATTGAAGAAAGATAAAGATGTTTAAGAAAGGATTAGAAAAGTTTGTACATCAATGTTGGACCTCAAGAGGAACACGAATCTGTTAATGCAATTGTTATGATTAATGTTGAAAGATAAAGATTTGATTATTCTTGTAGACATGCTTTCTTTTCCAATTCTTTTTGAGTGGTAATAAGTCATAACATCTTTTTTTTAATGTAACAGGGGCTTAAAGCCTAGAAATGCAGAATCATCTTAAATGCATAGTAGATGAATAATTAGTTACCAAAAGAAAGAGGTAGAGCTAGGAGGTTAATCATTTTCTGCCTATAGGTTATGATGACTGACAAATTATAACATTCACTATTTGCAATGGATCAACTCTCTTAAAAGCTTAGACTACTAGTTGAAGGCCTATGAATGACCATCACATCTCTAACATCATAACATGTCCTAAGAGCCCTTTAAGCTTGATATATGAACAATGCATGATGAGACTACTAAATAATGAAATCCAACCTTAATCTAAAAGGATGGGGGTAACAATATTTGAACCCTGACCAGTTAGACAAGGAAACTCCAATACTATGTCGAAGATCAATTCTATTAAAAGCTTAAGCATTGGATAAAGGCTTGCACAGTTTTATAGCATCTCTAACTAAGATTATTATTACACCATAACTCTGGGAGTGTACCTAGTTGAACATGGATTGATTATTGTTCTGATTGATATTACTATTGTAATTATTGGTTGGGAGGCATGAATGAAGGTATGATAAGGGTATATTTGTCCCCTGCCCTACCCCAAGCCTAAGTTCAGAATTGACTTGAGTTTCCTCTTACATGGAGGCAGCCACCTCCCCTCACCCTTAGAAATCCAGTTCTAGCAGTAAAATCATTATTTGCTCTATCATTGTATAGAAACTGAGACATTACAATGAAAATAGCTTCAGCTCAGAGTTTCTTATTCTATTGTAAAGTTGTAAAAAAATGCCTAAATTAAATGTCATTTTAGTTGACCATTCATAGCTGCGAGGTAAGATTCTTTAAGTTTCTTTCGACCTATAAATTACTTTAAGAACTTGTGGCATTTACAACTTCAAATATTGAGTGTAGGATAAAAGAGTCTTCCTGCTCTGCCTTTTCAATTTTTTAACACAAGTAAAATGGTGTTCAACCTTTATATTTGACAGGTTTGCAATCTTGTCTGGTCTAAAAATGTCAATGAACTCGTAAGCACACATGGTTACTCCCAGAACCAGATAATTGTTTGGAGATACCCCACCATGTCAAAGGTACAATATCTACTGTGATAAGTTGTATCTCTTTTATTTTTACTTTATTCAAACCTGTTTTACCATCATTTTGGTCCTTTGATGCAGCTGGCCACTCTTACTGGCCACACATACAGAGTTCTTTATCTTGCCATTTCTCCAGATGGACAGGTATTTCAGTTCATTAACCTATTCCTCTCTCTATCACTCTGTCTATGATTAAGAAAATGATTTCTTTGTCGTATCATCTATATGCTGTGTTTCTGCTTGTGACGAGTTTTACTGTTTCAGACAATTGTAACTGGAGCTGGAGATGAAACACTTAGGTTCTGGAATGTATTCCCATCGCCTAAATCACAGGTAAATTACTCATTTAAAGATAGATAAAAACAATTTGTGATGTGGACGGCCCTGCGGCCTGTCTGTCTTTGTGAATATAGTACGTTTAGCATACTTGAAACTGTTTCACTATTCCTTTGACTAGAGACACATTAAATTGACTTTAAATATTTTTTATGACACAGCTGCATTTTTTATTTTCTTTCTTGTATTTTTTCCCCTTTGAGAAATAATTTTTAATTTCAAGTTGTTTTGCATTTATTAAAATGAGCGGTGTATCATTCCTTGATTTTATCTATTTTATGTTTGTTCCTGGAAAGAAACTGAGTAAACAGGACAAATATTATTTGTGGGCATGAAGAATGCTTTGTATCTCTTGTACACGTGGGATTAAAAAAAATTATTTAACCAATAATATAATTATATATTGCCACAATTTGAACAACAATCAACATGCCAATCCTTTTACTTCATGTTATATATTGCTTAAATATGTTTCGTAGATGGTTAATCGACTAGATACCCCTGCCAAGCTCAGTAAAGTGATTTAGTGTTTAAATTGGATTGATGGTTATTCTCGGTCAAACGATGTGAACAAATCCTTTCATGTTAAATTTCACTTGGCCATACAATGTAAAAACTGTGTTTATCTCCCACTTCTTAAATGACATCACCTATTTAATCAAGATAAGGATTGACACAGATTTCCGCATGATACAGTCTTGTTTAATGAGAGCATCCATTCCCTTTATGTCCATATTTATATGTTAATGATTGACAAACTGGACATGATCATTGATGCAGAATACTGACAGTGAAATTGGAGCATCATCTCTTGGAAGAACTACTATTAGGTGATCTCTCGTGGCATTTTTGATTCAATCATGTGGCATATTTCAAAGTTTGGTTTCTTGCACAGAAACAAATTTCAGAACAGAAGCACCATGATGAAAAAACATACCATTTTGAAAAATAACATCAAAAGGCATGCTTTACCGTTTAGAGAGCATTGCAGGGAGCTATGAAATTATATTGTGGCTGCCAAAGATAAAGACATTCATGCGATTCATGTGAAGTCTCATTTCTTACATAAAAAATAGGCCATTTTTTTATTGTCCGTCGGAGTTTTATACAAGCTAATGGAGTTGTAGCTTCCTCCTTTCCCTCTCCTTCTATTCTTTACTTCTTTTCCATAATGCTCTCCGATTATACATTCAAGGTGAGTACACAGAGAACACATCCTTAGCAAGCTTGTAACAGCTGTTGTATATAATTATTCCATTTTAGGAATTTTGATACTTCCTTCAGTTAACCATCTCATTGCTTCTAATTATCTGATCTCTAGAGCAATCTGTGAAAACAGATCCTCTGCATTGTTTAATTATTTAGAGTCCTGATTTTAAAAATCTACAATTTTTCACTAGTTATTTGTTTTTTTATTTTTTCCTTTTAAATAGGGAGGGTTCCAAATTTTATAATTAAAGCAAGATTTTCAGAAATTTTAAGAAAATACACTGATTGTTTAATGAAGTTTTATTTGAATTCCTGTGTGGATTCTCTCCCAGCAGACTATGTATTACCCGTAGTTAAAACTCGAGAACAAAATTTAACACGCTCACCCCCTACATCAAACTAGTGCGGTACCGCACCTTGTAAGAGTTAGTAAGATCATTTTTATGTTTAACATAAGCTAATTTGCAGAAGTGTGTACATTACTTGGCTAATTTGCAGAAGTAGTGTGTACATTACTTGGCTAATTTGCAGAAGTGTATGAATCAACCATTCAGCACCGACAAAATCATTAAATGTATGGAATTAGTATTTTCAAGTTACAATTAGTATCATTATCCCCAATGTTTCTCAATTTTTGAAGTCTTAAATATCTCCATAAAGTTTTTTTTTTTACCTTGGTGATTCTGTAAAGAAATTGCTAGAATGGGCATATTTTAATTATAGTTATATATTTTTAAAAAAGTAATTGCAGTTGGTTTTATCAGAATTTATTTTTTAACCTTGTGATGTGATACATGCATTAGATCTTCTATATATGGTAAGATTGAGGTGTTCTTTTAGTAATAAAATTAATTTGCATCTAAAGAAAAAATGTTGCAAAAGTTATAGTTTTGGGGTCATCAAACAAACTAGTGTTCAATCAAAACGATCGCACACTTCCTGATTATTTGCTTCCCACTATTATAGTCCATTAAACATTCAACTTGGCAGAGACTAAATACACAACCTTCTAATCAAATAAAAATTTCCAAAAACTGATATATGAACACGAAGTACACGAACAGCATTGGAATGAGTGTTGTACAGGAATTATTTAAGTATTCACAACCACGGTTGTGATTAGAGAGTTAACACCAAGAATTACATATATGTATCATACGTGAATATATTGGAGGTGAGCTACCATTTATATGGGTATTGTTAATTTATATATGAGCACTTGCAGGTTTCAACTTTAACGTTTTTGTTTCTCAGGTCTTCCTATGAATAACTCCGTCTCCACCTCTTCTTCCCTCTTTTCAGCGACCACTTCCAAATCCTCATCTCTCAAATAATGCTGTCGTTCAATCTGGTACTACAACAAACAAATCATGTTGGAAATTAACTTCTAAACAAGATGAAAGAATATGAAAGTGGCCCAATCTTTTTAATTTTTAATTATGAAAGTGTGATAAAAACAATCCAAATTCTCAAATTCAATCCAGTTCACAATCAATGTTGGTTTAACTCTATTTAAAAGGATTAATTTGAAATTAAAATCTATATTTTTAGATCCTAAGTTTAATCTATTTAATTGGATTTAAACTCTATATAAATCAAATAATTTTTTTGTTTTGAAAATCCAAAATTAAGATGTATTAAGGTCATGTAAAGTTATTAAATGTTAGGTTGAATAAGACTAAATTAAGGTAGTATCGAATAGGTCTCATATAAGGTTGAGTTAAGTTACGTTTGAGTCATACAAAGTTGGGTCTAACCAATTAAAAACAAATCACCAGAGTCAGGTTAGGTAAGACTAGACCTAAATTAGGTTAGGTTAAGTCATATCTATCTCAAGTTGGGCTTAGTCTCAATTTATGTTGGGCCCAAGTCAAGTTGGTTAGGCCTGACCCTAGGTTAGTCTTAGTTAGGTCTAGTTAGGTCAATCCAAATCCATGTCAAGTTAGAGGTCAAGCTAAGTTGGGTTGAGTCTAAGTGGGGTTGATCTTATGTCTGGCTGAATCGAGTCATGTTGACCTAAGTTTAGATTGAGTCGAGTTGGCTTAATCCCAAGTTGAAGTGAGTTGACCAGAGTCGAGTTGGCTCGACCTCAAGTCGAGCTAGGTTTGTCCATGCCCAGAATTAGCATATTCAACCCAGACTTAGGTCAATTTGAGTTAGTTTTGACCAAGTTGAGCTGAATTTGGGTTTGTCATATTTAACCTAGTAAGGGGAGGCCCATAGTTAATTAAATTAGGCTAAGCACATGTTAGGCCGAGTCTGATAGGCACACACTGAGGATGAGTTGAGTTGGCTTGGCCCAAGTCGACCGAGTTAGGACAGGCTCACATTTGGTTGAGTCAAAAAAGACCCACAGTCAGCCCATTTAGGATAGAGCCAAGTACAATTAGGTCCAAGTCGACTTGATCCTATGTTAGGTCAAGTCAAGTTGGGCCAAGACATTGAACCCACATCAGGTCGGGGCTTTGTCAAACTAAGTTGGGTTGATCCCACGTTAAGTCAAACAAAGTCAATCAGGACCTACGTTGACTTGAGTCGGGCCATACTGATATTCAATTGCATTAGGTTAGACTCAAGTTAAACTGAGTCTAGTCTGAACCAGGTTGACCCAAGACGCCCCAAGTCAGGTTGACCCAAGACGCCCCAAGTCAGGTTGGACAGAGCCCAGTTGGGTTTGTGTTGGGCCAAGACATCGAGCCCACATAGGATTTGGACAATGCCAAGTTGTGTTAGATCAATCCCACGTCAAGTTGAGCCAAGTCAACTTGGTCCCATATTTAATCGAGTTGGATTGGACCTAAGTCGGGTCAAGTCAAGTAGAGTTGAGTTTAATTACGACCAAGTCGTGTCGAGTTCAGTCAAAACTAGATCAAGTCGAGTCCAGTCAGATCCTGGTGAGATTAAATTATTTACATGAAATATTAAATTAATGCAAAATATTTAAGGTTTATAACATATTGGATAGAACTTGTTTACATACTTTGTATTAATTTTATTCTTTACAAAATTTTAATACAAATTATATAGTAGATTTTTTATGGAAAAAAAATGAGAAAATAATTTTCCATCTCTAAAAAACAAATAAAAAAGTAGTAAAGTAAATATATATTTAATTTATCATTTTGTGTAAATAGCCAAGAATGATAATAACCTGCTCGCGTAAACGTTTATTTACTTCGAGTAAGCACTTTTCCTGAAGTCAGCCCAAAAACATGATAATTCTAATTAGTAAACACCTAAAACGGATTAATTAAAGAAAGATATGCAAGCAATCATAAAGATAACATTACCTCTCCTTTTAACTTCTCAATTTGCTCCTTGAACATTTGATTCTGTGCACACACAAAGTTCTTAAATGTTAGAAGTCTTTCTTTTACCAACAAAAGAATATATATATTGTTAAATTAGTTACTATTTTTCTAAATTGGTATCTAATTTGCTACCAAGGTTTTTGCTACCAAATTTAGAAACTAAATAATTGGTAATTAAAACCTTAGTTGCTAATTAGATACCATTTTAGAAACTATTTAACAATAATATAAACTAATTTAGAAACCAAATTTATTTTTAGTTTCTAAAATGATATATAATTTTTTTACTATTACAACTAATTATTTTTGTGTCTAAAAATTGATTTTTATTTCATGATTTTCTTGTAGTGTAAAGAGATCATCAACATAAAGAGAAAAGTTTTTAAATTTGTAAACTTTTTCCTCTTCTCTTTTCATTTTAAACCCTTCAAATTATTCTACATAAATGTTTTCCAATGATAAGCTTTCGACCCTTTTTACAATATCAAGAGAAATAACATTCCAATAGTATCAAGGCAGGTTAATCGAAGCAAATGTTTATGAAATCCCACTCCAAAGAAAGTATATATTTTCACCATCAACCTTGTCTTGTACTCACTTATAGAACCATCTGAAATAAATTTTGTTCTATAAACTCATTTGACTTTATAGGTTGCTTGTGTTGATGCTTGTCCACTAGTTCCCATGAGTTCTTTGTTTTAATAATATCAAGTTCTTCCTACATTGCATTTATCCACTCATTATCTTTCATAACTTTTTCATGTTCTACAAGTTCTAAACTAGTCACATTAAGGATATTAAGATAAATATCACCAACTTCATTGTCAAGAAATTGTGGACTTTCTATTATTTATGGGGTGTTCCCAACTTCATTGTTGATCTTCCATGAACTTGACATCTCTACTTACAAGAAATTTTCCATTTTGTGGTTGAAAATTTCTATAAAATTTGTATGTGTTATGTTTAGTGAAAATTTTAGATTCAACCTTCTTGTCAAGTTTGTCCCCACTACAAAAAGAATTAGTTTTATCGACAATCAAAATTCAACAATAATGTAAAACAATTGTCGATAAATAAAAATTACCAACAGAAAAGTGATAGAAAAAAATTTGTCAATAATATGCTTGTTGATAATTTATCAATGAAATTTTCCATCGATAATTAATAATATTATTTATTATTATTAATATTTTAAAAAAATTATTATTAGTAATTTTCATTATAAGAAAATCAAAATACAAAATAATTTTAAAAATTAAAATAATTAGTTATTATATTAAATAAATAAAAAATTATTTTATAAATTAACTTAATATAAAGTAGTTAGCAATTAAAATCTTGATAAGTAATGATTAGATATCAATACAAAAACTACTTTATAAATTTTTATTAATAATAAAAACTACTTTAGATAAAAAAAAAAAATCATCTCTGAAATAGTATTTAATCTAGTGATTAATTATTTTTAGTTTCTAAATTTAGTTGTTATTTAATAATTTTTTTAATGTTTATTATTATTTTTATTTATAATTATTATTTATTTTTATTATATATTATATTATTATATATTGTTAAAGTTAATCATTTTGCTGCACAAGATTTAACACAGGTCCATTGAGCATGTAACTACTAAATCAAAATCATTTAATATATTATGTTGTTATTATTAATATTATTGTAATTATTATTACTATTAATATTATTATTATTAATAAAAATATTAATAATATTATTAATATTATTATTATCATTACTATTATTATTATTATAAATATTATTAATATTGTTGAATTTATTAATGGATAATGTTTCGAGCTTAATTTTTTTTTTTTAATTTTAGATCTGTTGATAATTGCATCTGTTAGTAAAATCAGCCGGTAATAAAAATATTATCGATGAATACAATTCCATCTATATTTTTTCGTTGGTAATACAATAAAAAAATTCTCAAGTTTTGTAAATTTAGTTTGTACTCAAAACAACCTTTAAATGAAGATTTTTTTTGTTCAAAACTCTATTTGGCAACCTATTTCACAAAAATACAATAGCGTTTGCAGTCTCTACTCCCAACTTCTTTGATTAATTTCTCATGTATCATACACCCTATGATCTTTATAATGCTTTTATTTTTTTTCTCATTTTCACCATTTTGTTGTAGAATGTAAGACATAACAAGTTGTTGTTCAATTTCAACTTTTTCATAAAATTTAACAAAAACATAATTTTTGTAGTCCTTTTATCTCCAAAATTTATTATTTTGCAACATGAAATTGTTTTGATTCTCGACCAATGCTTTATGTTTTCAGAAAATACTAGCTAGCAACCTCAATCATGAATTTAAATAAAAAAATCCAAAAATATCTTGTATAAAAATCATTTAAATTAATACAATATACATTATTATTTAAAGACAATCAATATTTTCTTAATTGATCTCCAAGTAGTTTAACGAAATGGTTTTCTACCTAGCTTACATATTGATGCAATCAACCATCTTATCTTTAAATACTATCACCATGTTTTTGCATGTACATCAATTTGGATCTTATGTCATAATTCAACATTGTTGGTTGGGCTTGAAAAAACAATTGGCTCCTCCTCCATTTGATTTAGAACATAACTTTTAAATCTCATTTCCACCTAAATATGTCTTTTCATTTTTGTGCTTTTTTTTTATCAAATATCATAAAGTCTCACCTTACTTCTAGCTTTTTATTTTTCTATCTTTTATTCTTCTTGACTTTAATATGTTTTAAACTTTTCAAATAAAAAACATTTTGTCTAGTCTCTTTTTGTCTCATTTTTCATCCTTACTCTTGAGCTTGTAAATCATTAATCAATTTTCCTTAAGGTGATGGTTGATAGGTCTTTCAAGCACTACTAATGGTATATTTGATTTGCCCTTTTAAGTTGAGTTAAACAAAAAATTTCACTCTATTCATTCATCACGATAATCAATTTACATTCATTTCATTTTTTTTATCGATAAAAATAAAATAAAATATATAAACCACTTTAGGAGTGTGTCAACCCTTATAAATAACAATAACATCCACTTCATCATATTCAATGCTATATAACATATTTTTTAATTGAAAGTCTCCTTCATGTTTTTCATCTCAAATTCTTTAGCCAAGTTAAACACTTGCATATCTTTATTCTTTACCGACCAACATACATATTAATTTTTGAGATAATCCCAAATCTTTTTAAAATATTTGGAAATTCATATTTTTTATAAAAATAAAAACAATTTTTTATATAGCAAAAGGGGAATTTTTTTGCCATAGCGCTGTTTGTCTTTCTCTTGTGATACTTCATGAGAATCATAGATAGATTTTCAGACAATTCAAAAGTGTTGTAGTTTTCTTCTATAGTTCCTATATATCCAGTACTTTTAAATAATTGATATTCTTATTACTCATACTCCTCATCAGCAAAAATTAGAGGTGGAACCATTGTATATGTATTTTCCTCTATTGATATAGATCAAAAAGATAAAAGCTATTTGTTGATTATTATTAATCAGGAATTATAAGTGCAGAAGACATATTTTTATTGATATGAAACGAAATGTATTAATAAAATAGGATCAAAACAGAAAAAAAAATATCAGTCAATAAATTGAATGCCTAACAAATAGGATTAGAACACATCTATCCTGTCAATTAATATGAATTTTATTTAAAATAAAAAAATTATTAAATAAAAATTAATTTTAGAGATAAAAAATAATTAAACACTATATTGACTAAATTAAATTAGATACTATCTTATATTTATACACTAAAAAATTTATTAATATCTAAAATAATTTATAAATTGATATCTAATTAACTACTTTTTATATCAATAATTTTTTTTAATTTTTAAAATAATATTTAATTTAGTTAACATATCAATTAATTATTTTTTCTTATTTTTATTTAATGATTTGTAGTTATATAAATTATAATATATTTTGTAGTTTGTCAATGAATTCCAACAATTATATCGTTATCGGATAAAAGGGATTGGGTAGAGTTTTGTTAAGAAATTTGTGGAACTGTTGGACATGACGAGATGTTGGAGATGATGCCAACTTTGTAGAATTTACTTAAAAGGAAAACAATATTCAGATGAGCAACTAACCATGTGTATTCTGTCACAACACCATGAGGAGGACTTTTCTAGTTCGGTCTCTTTTCTATATCAATGGCTTGGAGTTGAAATTGTCCTTCGGTGAAAAGTTCTTATAGGGTACGGCGAATTTTATGATATCTTTGATTTGGTCTTAGAGGTTGTTTTATAAGATTTTAGAAATGGGGCTTCTGATCTAATCTTTTAGAAATGGTATAATAAAAAGACAGGAAAATTGTGTGATTGAAGAGTACCTTTCTTGCCCTAATTTTTTCCAAGCTGCGTTCGAGCTGGTTCTCTACCTGTCGTAACTCGTCAATACTGCATGGATCCAATTCATCTCCCAAAAGCTTCCTACAAATATCCAAGAATCTCCATTGTTGTGTCAATTATGCGTTTCTCTCAATGCGAATCAGAATAAAACTAGTGAAAACCTTCTGGAATTGTCTAGCTGCTCGATTCTCTTTGTCATGCTCATATCACCGTCCTTCAGAATCTGCATGTAAAAAAACACAGACAAAGAATAAGCTATCATATTAAGTGTTCTGATGAACCAAGTGTTATTCTAGTGTTACTTTTCTTCTCTTCGTTGCGTTAAAAATTCTTTGGTGAAAAATGAAAAGCTAGAATAAGGTTAAATCCGCATTGGATATATAATCATACTCATGAGACAGTATAAAAGGATCGAGAGTCTAGATGAAAAAACATAAACATGATGGAAAAAAAATGAAAGAAGATAAAAATAGTCGTTGTGCACATTTTGAGATACAGGTTAAAAATTGGGGTACCGTGAAAAAATTTAAAAAATTAGAACTCAAAATATCTATAGGTAAGAAGAAATAGTATAACACACTGCACGTATTTCTTTTAATACATTTTCTACTATTTCTTTTCAACAGTATCAATAACTTAAGTGACCACCATTTTAATTTTTGCACACGGAATCGCACATAAGCCATATACAGAAAGTTTAAATAGGACTAGCTAAATTCAAATACAGAGGTCGTGTATGTGCAGATTTGCGTGTGTGGAGATGATCCATTAACATGTAAAAGCTGAGAATTCAAATAATAAGTGAGGAAATATTATATCAGAAAAGCATGCAGTAGTTGAAAACTATATGCATAAAATTATTTATTCACAATTTAAGTCGCTATCATGCCAGACAGCAAAAAAAATTATAGGAGGCTAGTAACACAAACATCAAAAGCTGATTCCGAAAGTTAGAATGTCCAAGTGCATTAGTTGCTGCATTTGTCAGCAACCATATTCGCATCCATCTGTAGAAGTTTAGATCATTCATCGCCGTAAATTAAAATTCTCGAAGATTCATATCTGATTTTAGGAAGTTAAAAAATGGGGAATCGATCCGTTTCTAGATATTGGCATGGAAAATGTTAGCATTAAACATTTATTCCTTCCCCTATATCAATTCTCCTTTAATAATATGTTTGTGTTGCTGAAAGTAGAGTAGACTAAAAATAATTGGATTTGTTGCAAGTCTGGAGAAGGAGTCTTTGATTGTAGGAAATGATGATAATCATCTTAGAATTTGAAGTGAATATAATTTAACTATTTTTTAATTAATATAAAATCTTTGATATTTTCTTATGCTAAGGACAATAAATATGAAGCAAGATTTGCATAACTCAATAGTTGTAAATGATGTGATAATGATTATGAACTTAACAAAAATCATTATGATAAATTTTAATTTATTTTAGAATTTAATATTTAGATCTATTTTAGTTTTACAAAAACTAGTTTATAAAATGAAAATTGTTGATTGTTTATATGTCATAGTTTGACTATATAAATTATTGATATAATCCACGATTTGATAAATGTCTCGAGCAATTGTCTATTCAAGCAGGGTATAAATACATTGTGGAAAGAGGATTTATTAAGTTGGCTTAGTCTTTTATATAGACTATTTTATTACAAGAAAAACCATTAATTATGAAAAAAAAAATCAGTCACTAAATTATTAAACTGGTTATTAATTAAAACGGTGGACCGATTTATAATTAAACAACTTTTTATATTATTTTACTAATTTCTAGAAGTACCTCTTAATGTTAGTATATTTGAATAGGTTTTCAACTTGAGCTAATTTGTCCTATTTGTCTCATGATCGGTAAGGTATATCTCCTATTTTGGCCTTTTCTCTTTGAAACATAAGCATCACCTCTTTTAATCTTCTGTCGAGTGTTGAATTTGGAATTTACTCTATGTTTGTCTTGGATATAAAAAGAAATTGTTTAATGATATTTGCGCATATTATGTTCAATTTAATTTTATGAGAAGTATTAGGAATATGTTTTTCCAGATACACTTCTTTTTATTGATTGACATGCACTATATAAAATATTATAATGTGTGTGCTTTCATATGTATGTGTATCAGTATGGAGAGCTAACCTGTGTATTTTCATGGATTCCGTTGTTGTTGACACAAACGTCCTTGATTTTCCTTTGATAGCGTTCAACTGTTTTGTTTATACTGGAGCATCCCCAATAGACAAGAGCATTAAAAGTTTCTTAGGCACCTTTGATTTGATCAAACAGCATGACAGAATATTTGAGTATGAATACAAACTGAAGTTAATAGATTTAAGGTAAAATCTGCATATGCATATGGTTTGCTACAAAATCCTTTATCCGGATAGAGGAGGAGGTTCTTAAGTCTATGTTCTTTGAAAAGCATTATCTTCAGCTATGTTGTTTGTCTGAAAATTATTTCATAAGAAAATAACAACCTTAGAAGCTTAGATAATCTTTTTGAAAAGAAATCTCGCTGATCTTAATTGTGTCATGTGTGTATGAGTGGGTAGGAATCCATTCAACATTTATTTTTTTACATATCGGTTACCTAAAAAGATTTGGGACTTGTGTGATAATTGGGCTTGATCATATCTTAGTGCATCATAAAGATATTACTTTTTTCACTTTCAAAGTTATAAACATTTGGGTTTAACTAGAAATGCAATCAAATCAACAACATTATATGGATCACTTCTATTTGGATTATTTGGAACCATAGAGATGATATAATTTTCAAAAATAAAATATCGGATGGTATCTAAATTTTTGTTTTAATTCAGATACAATTTTGAACTTGGATCACATTTAGGCACTCCAAAGCTATATTCTCATATTCAAATTAGTGTTTATCTCCAAATGTACATATTTTGTTTGAATGTGGTATGTGATAACTTGAATCAGACTAACAAGCCTAGATATTGTGTCTTTTGCAGATTCAACACCTATTCTATTTGATGACATGATGACTACCGCTTTGAATGAAGGTTTTTTTGGCTGGAAAGCAGATGCTCTTGGAGAATAACTAAGTTCCAACCTTTTTTGAAACAAGGGCAGTATTTTAAAGAGCATTCTACCTATATCAATAGTTGTACGATACTGTTTAATCATGAGAAATATGAGTAAATGTAGGAGGAGAGCAGGTGTACATGCAGATCTGCGCATGAGGGTTTCAGACAGCAAGAGGTGTAGACAAGTAGGGTCTAAATGTATACAAACATATTGTCATCTTGCAAATCGGGCAGGTGTATGCAGTGAAGTTCTCCGGGTTGTTTCAAATGCAGATGTAGCAGAAAAGGTGTGTTAGAAAGAGATCAGTGAGGGACTCTTGCAGAGAAGACTCATGAAGCTTGTTTTCATGATGATAAAAATGCGCGTCTGATGGTACATTATTACATGTGTTTAGATTTGGAATTTAGAGGTATGTTTTGGTGTACTGATATCATGTCGGGTATTACTATAAATATGAAATCATGGATGATCTGATCATGATTACCTAATTTAATAATTTTTGTTTATTTTTTAGTACATACTTTGACACCTCTCCTGTCTTCATGTTTACGTCTCTCTTTCCTGATAAAATGAATACTATTCGGATAATAATTACCTTCATAGTTAATGTACTTCAAAAAGTTGCATTTAAAAGGAGACTATAATAGGATAGATAATCATAAAACTATAGGAGATACTTATTATTTTTTATATTTTGAAGATTAAGTATATAGAATTTGAGAACTATAGCTTACACTTAATTTGAATTACATGTAGATATATATTAAATTCAAGTATTTTTACTTAAAAGTGGCATAACTTTAATTTATGTTAGGCGCTCCATTAAAAAAAACTAAAAAGAGTTTTTTTTTATTTTTTTTACATTTACTTATTAAATTTTATTGTACTTTTTAGTCTTTAATTTTCTAAATTTGATCTCTCTTAATTATTTGTTAATTAATAGTATCTATCATTTCTTATTATTTTAACAATGCAGTTTTTAATCTTATTAACTTGACATCTATTTTTTATAATAAATATGAGAGGTATGTTTTAGACACGATACAAAACATAGCTGATAATTTGTAATTTGACATATTAACAAAAATACAAACATACATAACATTAGAGTAGAGTGTGCAGTGTTAATATAAATAGCTAACATATCCATGTTAGCATTTTTGTTAGATATTGAATGTTAAGTTCGAGAATTGACCGACATTACATTATTAAAACAGTTTAAAATCAAATTCACCAAATTACTATGTTAAAGAAACTAAAAGTGTAATTTTTTATTATTATTTTAATTTAAAAGTTTTCTTCAATTTAAATATGCATGTAGCTTTTAAAAAACTTGCATGCCTCTGCTTTGGTAAATGATCTTATAGTCCTAGCAAAACTAAAAGAATTACATTAGTTGTTAGACTTTTAATTTTTTGGTGAATCATTGATTTATCCCCATATGGATATAAACTTCACATAACAAAATTTCAATTAATATATATATATATATATATATATATATATATATATATATATATAACTTCCCTCCTTCATACAAGTTCTTTTACATAAAAGTTGTAATTGTTTTTTCTGATTAAAAGGATTATAGCAACATGCATAAACTCGTCAATATAGTATAAACTTTAAAAAAACAGAGATAAAAAAGGGAGGAAGTACTACTTTCCAATCATGTATCTAAAACAAACATTGGAATATGGAAGGAGGTTTTAGCGTTTTTTTAGAATATGTGGCTTAAGATGCTTTTTGAATTGACCATTGTTCAGACATCACACAATATAATTATAGTTATCGATATAACACAGGACAATGCCTGGGTTGTACCAAGTTCCTCCAACCCAATGTCGTGGGTTTCTGTAACCACAGTTCACACTTAAACAATAACTTGAGAGATACAAAAGGGAAGGAAAAATTAGTGGCAGAAAGGTTTTGAATGGATAAAGCTAATAGTATTCGGTAATTGGTTGATGAAAATAAACTAGACTATGTAATTAATATACGCGAGCAACAAGGATAACTTTTAACCAATAGGTGATACTCATGCATGCATGCCAAAGGAAAAAGAGAAACAAATCTTTTTGAAAAAGAAACATATTTTAAGTAAATCAAGGCATAGCTCTTATTTTTATGTTTATCTTATTTTAAGATTCCAACATGGTAGTATCATAATCAAACCTGTCCTCTGCTTAAACAACTACTTGTTCTGAAACAAATACTAAATGTTTTCTTTTAATTGTTTATTTATATCATACGTATCTTAAAACTTATTAATCCCATGAATTGTTATAATAGATATTTTTATTAAATATCTTATATAATGATGTAATGTGTAGTTATACAACTCAGACATTTAAGTGAGATATTTATAGATAAGAATGTTTTAAAAATGATTTTTTTGGTAAATTACAAATATTTCTTTAATGTTGATAACTGTGCTTGCAAGCATGAGAATATAATTGTATACAAATTATAAAGAATTAAAGTAAATAAATACTACTTGAATGTTAGTATCTTTAATGTAAATTAAAAGAACACATATTTAGAATAATATTCGTTAGATTTTTTATACAAAAAATTAAATAATTACGTATTTTTAAGGGTATTGCTAACCTATGTACAAGGTAAATGATTTTTTTTGTTGGAATAAGTGCAGTGTATTATATATTTCTAGTTGCAACGCTGAACGTCCTTATCATTTCATATAATTTTGCTTATAATTTTATATAAATGTATCATTACTAAATTAAAAGGTGAAGATTAAAGTAAATTATCAATAAAATCCTAATTCCTAATAAGATGAATGGAAATGTAAAGAGTTTATGAAAAAAAATAGAAAACTGAGAATAAATATGGACATTATCAAATTAAAATTAGCAATAATTAAAATTGAAATATCACTCAAATATTCACCATTTTTTTAAAATTCCGATTCAATAAAAGCAGGTATTAAAGATATCCTACGTATAGGTGCTGATAAAAAAAATCCTATGCATAGGTCAGTAATACGCTTTTTCTAATTATAAATATAAATCTACTTTTTTTATCTTGTTTTATAATCTGTTACTTAATATTTTCATGTAAAACTAAAAAATATAATATTTTTTCATTTTGAAATATAAGATTAAAAAAAATATTTAGTTGACAGCATTAGTTTGTCTGTAATTATAATATTTTTAAAAAAAATTATCCTTAAATAACTATTGTACATAAAAATTTAATGAAGTTTAAATTTTAAAAACTAAACTATTTCATTCTTCAACTTTATAAAAAGGAAAAGGTGACCATTTATTGCATTTATTGTATATCAACTAGAACAATTAAAGATATTTAGGTAAAAAAATGATTAATATAATAAACATTTAAAAAGATTATTGTAAAAATTAAAAATTAAAACAAAAACTTATAATTAGAGACAAAAAAAAGGTACTTTTATTCTTATACAATAATATAATATTTTATTTTATTTTTTAACATTTGTATCATAATTAATATAGATAAATTAATTCAAAAACTATGCAAAAAAGATAATTTAAAAAGGAGTAATATATAAAGGTGCTCAGTCAAGTTTTCTAAAAATAAATTAGTTACCGGTAAAGTAAGTGAATAATAAAACTAATGACATGATATAAAAAGAGATAAATAAAAATATTTGTTTAGTAATCTCACTGTTGAAAAAAATATCAGAGAGTAGTTGTTAATTTATTATGAAATCTATAAATGTGGTCATTTTTATTTTTATTAAATTACATATTGGTTTATTTATTTATTAACAATGTAAATCACATTTATAATGAAAAGAAAAACAAAAATCAGGTTTAATGCAATTAAATACGAAAATAATAACAATCCAATCCTATAAGTATTATTTGAAATTAAAAATAAATTTATAATATTATTTATTAAAATTAATAAACTTACATATTTCTATATTTTTAATAAATTAACTATTTCTTTACACACAAAAAACGGAGAAAGTACAATTTAGCCGAGTCATAAAATAAACTTCGTTATTTTGTTTATTGTTTAGTAATCTATGCACAATACAACTAATTTTGACGATGAAACAAGGGATTATACTAACATATGAGTCACATTGTGTTAGTTGATTTCTTTTATTAAGGTTAATGAGATTTAGCCAAATAAATAAAATATGTATGAACTCTTTTTTAGAACCAAAAGTTTTGATCGAGTTCAAAATTATCTTCTAAGTGTGAAAACATGTATTCCATACAAAATGCTTTCTCTCAGCTCCATTTACATAAGATTAAAATGCAATTAATCTCTTTAATTACGTTGTGTTACAAAGGACCAAATATTTTTCCTAAAAATGTGTCTAAAAGATACCATTACGCTGTATTAATAATAAATATTTATTATAACCCAATTAAGCCACTGTAATGGAATATGCTTGGCCTGTGTTATATCAAATATAAATTAAATATTGTTACGCTTTGTAGTCCTTCTTGTCTTAACCAATCAATTGCATGTTTAAGTATAAAGAGTGATGAGTATATGAACACCACTCATTCACTATAAATACCCTGCTAAAATTTACTATTTCAACTATTTTTTTCTTATTTTGTTATATATATTTATTACACTCATATATTTTTTAATTCAAATTAATTTGTGGTAAAGGACAACTTATCTTCAATTAACTGTGTCCTTTAGGGGAAAGTGCACCGAAATAACTTTTGGAAAAAAAAAAACTGACACGAGTAGCTACATATATCTAGACCTTTAATTAAGGTTAATAACAGACTATTCCTTTCAATTTGCCTTTCTTGATTCACCTTGAAGCCTTTGACAATCAGTGAATCTTGTCTTCTTCCATCTTATGTAAGAATTCTTATTCTTATTTAGAAAATAAATGTTTGGATGAATTTGTAAATAAGCTCTTTTAAGATAGAAAAATCCCTTCCCTTTGAGTCACCAGACGCAGACCATATGCAGTGTGTATATATATAACAACATCGATTATCTTCTTTAGCTTATTTCTTATCCAGCTTCACAATTGACATTCGATAATGAATTTTTCTCTAATATTATATTCCTTAAGCCAGCAAGCCTTTTGAAAGGATCCATTAAAATCAATCTTAATTAAAAACATCAAATAACACTGACAAGGGGCTGAGTTCCATGGTACGAGCCCAGCAAAACAAGGGTCAGGAAATTGTTTTATCTTTATTGCTTCAAATTAATCTAGGTACGATTTTGGCATAAAAAAATTGGTTCAACATTGAAATAACGCAGACATTAATCAAGCACTTAAACAAGTAATCAATCAAGTAAGCAACACTGAAAAACAAGTTTGCGAGTAAAGTACCTTGAGGTTGAACTGGAGAACTCGTAAAGCCTCCCTCTGGTGGAGAAGATGATGAGTGCGACTTCAGCATCGCACAGCACCGAAAGCTCAAAGGCCTTCTTAAGCAAGCCGTTTCTTCTCTTGGAGAAGGTGACTTGCCTACTGGTTTCGTTTTCGATGCGCTTCATCTGAGTTTTCCCCCTCACCATTTTTCCTGTTTTGCCTATTTGTCTGGAAAGAGGTATTTTTGGTGAAGAGGTGAATGAAGAAAAGGAGATCTGGATAACCAAACAATACATTACAAGTGGTGTTTCCAAAAATAGAAATCAAACCTGACAAATGTTTAATGTGGAAGGCAACAATGGAATCTTTTGTGCCCCTGAGTAATGAAAGAAGTGTTTACAGGCTCGATAACAGAAACCCTAGCACAGTTGTAGAGAGAGAAATAGGGGCTCTAGTGACTGATTGATTGATTGATTGATGGATGGATTGGTGGTTCACCTATTGACCTAGCTTCTTCTTTGGTTTTTGCTTCCGTATGGTATAATATATATTATATTATTATGCTATGAGTAATAATAATAATAATAATAATAATATAATATAAAATAATAGTGGAGTATATAATATTGTTGCGAGATAGAGATACAATAAAGGTGATGAAACTGAAATGGGAGGAGCGGCTAGAAAAGAAGGTAATCGTAATTTTTCTTTTTTGGGTAAAGCCCGAGAGAAAAGGAAATTGGGCCTTTCCCAAATTGAGAAAAGTGGGAATAAATGCTCCCAATGGCACGTGAACCCACACTCGTTTAGACGGGCCATTTCTTAAAAGAATGACGCCTGTGTTGGAGGCACAAAGCCCTCTCTGCCATCGTCTATTATCCTCACACGTGTCCCTCCACACCGACAACCATGCTTGGATTGGATGGGATGGAAAAGAGAGCGCAAATGTTCCCATCTAAACAGCAAACAATCTTGTCGGCTCCCACTTGCCAGTTATTTTCGGACAAACAGGGACGAACAACTGCAACTGCAATGCCAAAAATAAACTACTACTTCCCTATTTTAACCTCTTTTTTATTATTACTTTATTCTTTTTACAATCTCATTAATTTAGTCAAAATAAAACCTCATTTAATCTATATTAAATTTTGAGAAAATTATAATACCTAAAATATTGAGAATTGATTAAGGCAAAGAAAGGGGAAAAAAGTAGTTCCCTTTTCATTTGGTGGAAGGAAGGATAAAAAAGATGAAAAAAAGTAGGTTTTGATGGATCTCATTACAATTTTATGTTCACACTGTTTCTCTTTTCATGCCATTATAGCAGTATTATTGTTTACATCACATTTTATTTTTATTTAAGATATTTATATTATTTTATACTTTCTTTTCTTTTCCTTTTTATACAACATTACAATACATTAATAAATAAAAACTGATTGAAAAAGAAAAACATTTTTCAGTATATATTTTAAAAAAAATCATTAAATAGAAATTAATTTAAAAAACAATAATAATTACTATAATGATTAAATTAGAGATATTTTAAAAATTAAAAATATTATTAATTTTTATTGTTGATAAATAATTTTTAAGTTGATCTCTAAGTTAATAAAATTTTAACTACAAATTATTTAAATTCTAAACTTGGTATAAAAAACTTTGATAACTAACTAAATACCAATTTAAAAATTATTTATCAATAATAGAAATTAATAATTTTTTTAATCTCTAAAATAATATCTAATTTAGTCATTATAATAATTAATTATTTATATTTTTAAAATTAGTTTTTATTTAATGATTTTCTTGTAGTATTTAAAATTAATTTTTAAAAATAAAAATTTAAGTCTTTAAATTATTTTTTTTTTTATTAAATATACTTATAGAATATGTATTAAATTTGTGTCTAAAATTAGCAATCAAGTTTTCACTACATTAAATTTATATTTTAATTTAATTTAACCTCTACTCTAATGATTTTAGTGAAAAGTTTTTTAGACTTATAGATAAAGAATAATTTCTAAAACATTGGTTCTGGTGATATAAGTGAAATTAAAAAATTATCTTTTTTTAATAAATAACTTTAAATAAATATTTTCATTTTCTATTTTTCTATTTTACTGTTTTTAAAACCAAAGATGTTCTAAAACAATAAAAAAAAAGTATTTTTTTCCTTCGTTATTATAAAAACTTGGTTTGATCCTTTTATTTTTTAAAAGAATAATTTTATTTTTATAACTTCTAAATTTGAGCCAGTGTTACTCTTTTGCCAAGTTAGAATTTATTTATAAAATAATTAAGTAATAAATTTTTTAAAAACTTATATTTTATAATGTTTATTTTTTAATTTTCTTGAAACTTTAGTTTAGTTAACTATAATGTTAATTTAATCATAGGAGTGAGTTAATATTTTAGTTTTAGTCTGTGTGTTTTCAGCGTCTTTCTATATTTCACCTTCACCTTCTTTTTAATGAGTATTACAGATAGGCATATTTTGACATGACAAGATGTGAGAGTAAGAAAAGATGGTTTGAGTAGACTTTTGGCACTGTTTAGCAATTAAAAGAGTGGCCCAATAAGGCCATGAGCAATGCTGTATTAAAGGAGGTGCTTTAGAACACAGAACCCCAGCTTTCACTACTTCTCCAAATTCACTTTTTCATGCATCTCATAAAAATGTCTATAATCCTTTTGCTTGGTTCAAAAATAATTTCATTGGTATACGATGCTCCAAATTGTACACAGCAACAGATATATTGAGAGAGAGAAAAGCAGTTGATCTGAAATGTTTACAAACTTTATTCCACACCACGTTGATTTGGGTTTTCTAACCAAGCAGCTTAGATTCAAGGGATTTTTATAAATACGAGACAACAATAAACAATTACCACTAACCTCTTACGACAATTCAGGACTGTATGTAAATTATCCACCATACATTTTATAGATGCAACTAACTCCACATTTTCATCCTTTTTATTTCTCCCTTTTGTTAAATGATGTCACAGAAGGGGGAGTGTGAAAAAAAAAATAAATAAAAGAGAATTAGAATAAAAAAAAAAAAGATTTTCTTATTTTACCATTTTTTTAGTCTTGGGAGGAGTGTCGGTGCCTGTCATTCAACAAAATCCTATAGGAAAAATACATTTATTTTCTATTAAAACTTTTTGAAGTATCACCTCCATTTCAAATGTATTTCTCTTTAAACACCATTCAAACATATTGGTTTTAAACAACATCTTCTAACCAATACTATGTTTTTAAACTAGTCAGATTGATTTAAACAACATTGTCTAACTTAAGATTATGTTTTTCAACTAGAAACAGTAGTTTTAAGTTCAATTAATTTTTATTTTATTTACATGTTCTCTAACATTTATGCATTTGATTTTTCTTTTTGTATTTCTCAATATTAAATATTATTTTATCGTCTAAAAATAATTTTCATTATTTTAATTATTATAGTAATATGAAAAAAAAAAAATTATATTAAATATTTATTATTTTTTAAAATTATTTTCGTTATTATTAGTAAGAGTTTAAAAACTATTGAAACTTAATTTATAATACCATATAACCCTTTTAGTTTTCCATTAAATATGACACATAAAAGCATTCAAAAATAAACTAACCCTTTTAAAATGTCTTCCGGAACATAACTAAACATTAGTTTCTGAATAAATTATTGTATACCCATCATGTGAAGGCACCTTTGAAGATTAATAAAGAAGATATTGTAATTTGTCCGTACTGGTTATTTCCTTCTTTGGAAGCCCTCGATTGTAACCAAAAGTAACAACACTCTTGAATCTAAAGCATTCACGGTCTCTTTCTTATTTTTATAGTGTAGATCTATTTATAAATTTATAAACACTTAATATTTACTATTTTTAAAGGTAATGGATCTTGAGTGTAGGGTTACATTTTCACATTACTCTAGTGGGAATTATTATATTAAGGTAGATGCATTTTTGGGAAAAAGTCAATTTGTTTCAACATTTCAAATCATAGATGATTCATAATTGTTATAACTTAAGATCCAATTTACCTATTTCAACTCACCCACCACCTTCATCGGATTCCAATTAGTTTATCTAGAACGTGAGTTAAAAAATCTTAATAATACATTTTTTTTTATAAAATCGCTCAAGTCAACGTCTTCATAAGAGTTTATGAGAAAAGCTTTCAAATTTGTTTATATGTACAATAATAATTTAAAGTCTATTTATAGAAAAAAAATACAATTTCGATTTGAAGTTGTTACACTAATTTTTACCTAATTAATATATTATTCTGTAATCATTTAAATATTCTTCTTAGTTACTTATCGTTAAATATAAAATAATTCTATAATAATAAATATTTTTTTTAAATCGACCAATATGGAGTTTGAGCGGTAATAAACCGTTCACTTAGGTCGGTCCATAAGTCCAAAACCAAATGTTAAGCCCATTTTTTGTTAAGGAATTTTTAAGCCACTTTCTTCCAATAGCTCTAGGCAACTTCTTCCTGCACCCCTACAAAGTTCTTCCTGCACCCCATTATTTTTGTAGAAGACTGTTTTGCCTCCTTAAAAAAATACTTTCAGATTGTTCAAGTTTTATGAATTTCGGATCTATCAATCCATAAATAAATAAATAAATGTTCTGAAAAAGATGTTCTAGAATGATTTTTTGTCTCCCCAATTTTTTATTCTGAAAATATTCTTTGTTTATGGAACTACTATTTCAGAAACATTAATTTTAGTATTTTTGAAGAATGTAGGGGTGCAGAAAGAAAAAATGTAGTGGTGCACAAAGAAACACCCATAGATTTAGGATCTTATTCACTTGGGCCAAGTACTTCTCTGGCTTTCGCATTTGGGGCCCGGTGAGTCAGCTTCCTTGTCCATCTTTTTAAGGGTAACGCATTATGCACCTCATAGTTTGAAGGTGCACCACCGTGGAGTGGTGAAAAGATAAAAGCACCATGTTTAAGATTTATAAAATATATTTTGAAACGTATTTCTATAAATACATTTTGAATTTTAATCTAAAACGCATTAATATATTATGAATTGTGTATTTTATAATATATTTTTAAAAATTTATATTTTGAATTGTTTAATCTAGATATATTTTTATCTTCTATTTTTATATTATACATTTTAAAATGTAAATTTTTATTTTGAAATGTATAATTCAAAATTATAAAATAAAAAAATTAATGTTTAATATTTTAAATTATACAATCTAGAACTGAAAATAAACATCCTATATTCAAAGGGTATATTCGAAAATATAAAATGTATGAAATTGCAGGTTGAAATGGGGTTGCAGATTGTGTTAGCCTCTATTTCAAGTTAAACGTACTTGGTTTGGGCTGATTCTTCCTACACCTAATTAAATTGGACTTGCACCCAATTGCATTTGTGAAAATATCGAATTACTCTTAATAAAAATGAAATTAGGATTTAGTGATTTTTGCACCTAATCACACACCCAAGTTTGTTTCTGCCATTCTCACACTCAACACTATCTTTCGCACGAGCGTTCGCATCCTCGCACTTTGGTTGACATTTCTTCGGCAGTATAGTGTTAAGTGGAAGGACTCATTGAACAAAGATGAAACTAGGAGTGCGAAGGGCGTCCATTGTTGCGCGAAGATTTGAGGGCATCATCTACATCAACACACCCTACAAGTTTTTCCAAAATAAACATGAAAGGGTACAATTGGGTTTTAGAATGTTCTTCGGGTAGAAATTGCCCTTGATTTGTGGTTCATATGGACTCGATAGATTGAACTTCCCTTATGGAGAAAACTAAAGCCATATTGTTAAATTGTACAAAATTATTCCCTTAATGAGGTGATTTTGAGTTTTAGCTTTGGATATGTGATTGCATTATTTGAAGGTGTTCTTGTTATTATTTATGATAATCTTACACTGTTTAAACAGAATTATTTTGTGGTATCTTTTACTTGTAAGATTTTTATACATTTTATATGTATACTTTTATAAAATATAGTTTTATGAATTTTTGTAAGTCGATATAAAATCATGAAAACTTTACTAGAACATTTTCCTCTAAAAATAAGTAAAAACAAATGAAAAGAAGAAATGGGTTATTTTTTATATGTTTTTTTTTTCTTTCATTTCACTCTTATTATCAAATTTCATACTTATGCGTTATATTTATCTTTCTTTTTTTCTCAAATCAAACTTCCTCAAAATCCACCTACTTCTACTATATTACTTTTTTTTTCTTTTTTCTATTCCTTTTATAATATTTTCCCCCTCATGCCAAACATACCCTTCATAAGTCATGAAAATAAAGAGAAAATTCAAACTTTGTAGATTGAGTGGAAAGAATGTTAACAAATATTTTGCACCGATATTTAGTTTAAGAAACTATCATTTTTTAATTTTACTTATAATTAATATTATTTTATTCTTACTTTATTTATTCTAAAGTTTATATGAAAAAAAGCAGGTAAAAGTAAAATGATTTTTTTCAGTTAAGAATAATATAAAAAATAATTTATCACATTAAACACCACCAAAAGTTTTCATGAATGAATCATCATATGAAATTCAATATTTTAAAAATCAGTTGTTGCAATACTCATAGTAAACACCTTAATGTTGTTAATTGAGAAACTAATGAAAGATTATTATACTAATATTACCTATAAGTTTCAATGATTTTTTATTTTCTTTTAAAAATAGATTTTACTAATGAGAGAATGTATGGAATAGAGTTTAATAAATATTGTGAGAATAAATTTTGATATCATAATTAAAAGGTGAGTTTAAATCCAACTTATCATTATCATTATCATTATAAAATTCGAATGTAAATGAAATTTATTCTCACTTAGGATTTAGAGTTTAGTTATATTTTTTTGTCATATATAAGATTTTTTAACAAAATAGCAACAAATATACTCATTAACTCCAACATATATACGATTTGTTTAACTTAATAACAATGGTTAAATAAACTTACTAACTGAGTATTTCGGCTCAATTCCCTATCTAGCACCATTTACATCTTTATTTCCCTATCTAGCACCCTTTTGTTTTTATTTCCCTATCTAACACTCTTTTATTTTTTATTTCCCTATCTAGCACCATTTTAAAAATAAATAAATAAATAATAAATTATTATTTTTTTA
>Ga0123342_1000117_pt1 | contig 95104 bp, 42 predicted proteins | sample Turbeawhitnodule_FD_89960 | JGI IMG/M metagenome (GOLD analysis project Ga0123342, IMG submission 89960) | Root nodule microbial communities of legume samples collected from Mexico - Turtle bean Mexico white nodule | ecosystem: Host-associated > Plants > Roots > Nodule | place: Mexico: Nepantla...
ATATATATATATATATATATATATATAGTGATTCAAATTAAGTTTTGGAGCAGCTTAATCCGATTAACTATTTATTTATATATATATATATATAAACTATTTTAAATAATTTTTTAATCTACAAAATAATATTTAATTTAATTAATAGAATAAATAATTATTTTTTATCTAAAATTATTTTTCTATTTAATGATTTTTTTTAAGTTTATCTCCAATCACATTAATTTAATTTTACGTTATTTTTTATTTTTTATAAGAAGAAAAGTTTATAAAAATTCAAAATTTAAATCAAGGTAATTTTTAATGTATATTTTAAAATAAATAATTTTATTATAAATATAATATCATATTATATAAAATATTTTCTGTTCAATAAGTTTTTAATATATATATACATATATTATTAATAAAAATATATAAAATAATTTTTAAATTATTATATAATTATTAACTACCAAATTTTATCTACCAACTTTAAAAAGTATAAAGTAGTTGAATTTAGAAATATTAATCCAACTTTGTTAGAATTATTTGAAGTTGTTGATTTAAATTCATTAATATAGTCCAATTAAAATTTGAAATCTGTTAGAGACAAGATTAAACTTTTTGTTTTCCAATTTGTTCCAATTTGAGTGTTCCAAATTCCAATCTTCTTGCTGCCCATAATTATGAGCACTTCAATAACACCAGTTTTCAAAAATTAAACAGAAAAAAAACCCTAAAAAACATCATGTAAGAAATGTTTTGTTAATGATTTACCTAAATAAAACAAAATGTGAAAAATAAACAAATGTACAACAACATAAAACAGACAAAACTATATATACTAGTTATAAGTTAAGGAAGATATGCACTTATAAGTTCTCTTATTCAAGAATCTATCACATTATTTTAATAAAAAAAGTTATGTAAGTTTACACTGCTTATCTATTAAATATATTATTTCATTATTTTATTAGATTTTATTTACTTAACTTGGGCATGCTTTATTTTTTTAATCAAGTGGTTCCAAAAAGTGTGTGCTACAAATATCACTAATCCACTTTAATTATTATCCCCTTGCTGCAGGAATATATATAATAATTTTTTGTCATCGTGGTTAATTTTATTAATAGTTATATGTTTTAACAACCTAATTGATATTTTCATTAGAGCATGTTTTTAATGCTTTTTCATCCATAAAACTCGAATTTGAAAATTTATTTAATTATTTAAACTCAGTCATTAAAAGTATATTAATGTCATATCACTGAAAGAAATTAATTCATAAATAATAATAATAATTTTACAGTTTTCTTTAGTTTTATATATTTATATGATATTGGTCATGTTTGAGACATCCTTTTTATAGACTGAAAATTTGCCAAACCTTATCCTTAGTGTTTGAAAATAAGTTTATTTTTAGCTTTAACAATTTTGTAACATACCACAACCTATATAAAGTAGCATCTAGCAGTGTAACATCCAAAAATACACTTATTCACTAAAAAAAACAAAAATAAAAGACTAAAAAATTAAAATCAAGAAAAAGCACAATTAGAAATAGATTTTTTTTTATAAATAATATAAATAACAAAATTCAAGAATTCAAAGAAAAACAAGTAAAAATTAAGGAAAAATTAGAAGATGGCACAAAAAAAAACCTAGAGAATATATCAAAGTGCATAGTGATGTTTACCATTAGTTTTTATAAATTCTTTGATAAAATTACTTTTTTTTTAATTTTTTTTAAATCCACTTGGAAAATACTTGGTGTATTACACTTGAATGGGAGTTGTACTTCAATAACTTCTCCATCAAACAATTTGAATCTTAACTAAATCATCAATCTTTAATAGTACTTAAAATATCTCTAGAGTTCATCAAACTACATCAATTCTTAATAAAAAAACTTCTCATAAATATTATGTCATCAATTTTGATATTTTTCCTAATATTATATATATATATATATATATAAATCTTTTGAGGTCATTAATATATGATGTTTATCTTGAGACTCTTATTTAAACTTTTGTTATAGCTCTTATATTTAACGATATTCCTCAAACTAATTTCTATTAACATAATAATAGGAAATATATTTTTCTTATTAAGATTATAGACATGTACAATTTGAGAATAAAGAAACTCAATCATGGTGAATGATTGATATGATGACAACTTCTTTGCATTTCGTACACTTTGACTTTTTCTTCTTTATAGTTCCTCCTATTCTCACTCATGTTTTGTATATTAAAGACAGAACTAATTTCACCATGCTAAAAGAAAAAGAAAAAAAATTAAAAAAATTAAACTTCTCTTTAAATATCTAAATTTTATTTTTCTTACAGTTAATATACGTATTAATAGTGTAAAAAAAGGTATTCCTGTCAAGTGTCCACTAAAAAAAAATCATTAGTATAATTATAAAATAGTTATTATAAAATTTAATAAACTTGTAATATATGATAGAGTGTATTTAAAAAACCATATTATTCATTAAGTACGTTGCTGATAAAAAAAAATCATTAAGTACGTCATATTTCTTAATAGTTTTTAATACGGAGACTTACGTATCTTTTACGTATCAAATTATTCAAGTCAGCTCTTGCAGTTTAGTTAGGCATTTTGTGAGAAAATAATCTTTTATTCTCTTCAAAAAAATTGTAAAATTTTCACTCATCTTCATGGATAATAATAGGGTAGCAAGATAAAAGAAAATCTTCTGCAAAGAATATGTTATTAATTGTAATTTGAGAAAGTTTTTATTTTAATTAAAGAATCTTAATTTGGTAATTTTAAAATGAAAGATGAAATTGATTCTCAAGTCAATGTAGCTTCTTCCTATATACATGGTCGAATTTTGAATAGGGTTTCTAGGAAGTTGATGATCCAACAAGGTTCAATTCGAGATCCAATTAGACTCACATGTATTTCTACAAAAAATTCTACAAATTTATAAAGAAACTACATTTATGTAATTATCTATAATAAGAAGAGAAAAATGATATTTTAATAGTCTACACTTCAAATGAGGAAAATATTCTTCTTGGATATCTCTTTTTCTTTAATTCTTTTAGTTATAGACATTGTTAAGGATCCAATGTGATATTTTTTAGATGGTTCTTCATCATAGATAGTGACCAAGTAAATTTTATAATAGGTGTTAATATATGTCCTTAGATGACATGAACATTATATTTTTATTCATATTCAAATTTATTGATTGTATTATTTGACTTTAATTTTGGTGGAGTTAGTACTTGCAATGAATAATTGAAGATTTAGAAAGGTAATTACATCAAGTACAGTATACTTGTTTTAGATGTAGTTGTATAAAATGCTTTATTTATCTTCTTGCTGAAGATTGTTTGAAATATAAATTTATTGTTATGTTGTTCGTTTTTATATTAGACCAGTCATAACATCAAAACTATTACTTTAAGTGATTACATTTGAGTTATGTTCCAATTATATGTATGAGAAAATTAATGAGTTATTTTACAAAAAAATCAAGAAACTGCATCTAGGTATTTTTTTCAAATGGTTCAATTAGTGTCATATTTTTGTAAAGATGATTCAAGTTAAGTTAAAGGAATTTTATTGGGAGCTTCTCCAATACTTGCTTTTAAGCACTCCAAGAGAAGACTAAGTGATGTCAACTTTGGTTCATCAAATGCAAATAGTAAAGCAAAAATACAGAACAAAAAGTTGTAAAATGGAACATGAACGTGCAAATGTTAAGGGTCAAATGCACACACTTCTTTTTTTTCATTGCATCTAGATGCCACATTCATGAAAATTTGGTTGTTATAGTAGTGGCATTAGTTAAATCTTACATATGTAGTTGGTGATCGGAATTGATTATATTATTTTATTTAATTTTAGGCATAAGTTCTTGCGAGTGTTGTTCCATCACTAATTAACTTAAGAGGATCATCGAAAGCAAGTAATGACGAAAGAAAAGAATATGATTTGCTAGTTTTTTTATGTATTGCTTTTGAATGTTTAAGATTTTAATATTAATATAACAATGTTTGAATGCTTGCAGATTATGCTTCTTTACATCAAACAATTTACATTAATGAAGTATCTTTGCCTTTCTCTTATATTTTCTCATGTATTTCTCTCTTCAAGGAATGATCCTTGAAGGAGAAAATGAGAAGATTACTCCCATTTTGACCATAGAATAAGAAGACAATCATATAAGTAAATTAATTCTCATTCATTCAAAGGTGATTTTTGCAAGAGGTTATTAGCTCTATATATAGATGTTTTGGCCCTCTTGCCCACCTTGCTAAAAAGAATGTGAGACTTAAAAAACAAGCCAAAATGCAACTACAAAAGAATCAAATTTCGAGTCTCTAAATGTCCAAACAAGGATCGCCCCATTTTGCACTAAAATTCTCCTATTCCACTCGATGTGGTACTTCTACTCTACACTCTCTTTTCCTCTAGTGATTGGCCAAAAAGATGAGTCTTTCTAACGTTCTTGGTCATCTAATTGAGGTCCAAAAGGAGGCCCAAATAAAGCCCACACATGTCTTTACAAAATTTCACAACAAATACAAGCGAAACTACACGTATACTATATCTACAAGATTAAGAAGAATGAAGAAAATCCTAATATTCTACTCTTCAAGTGTAGATTTTTTTCTCCATGGTGTTGTCGTTGGATGGTTTCCATCAGCTATATAACAATGTCAATACTTGTTGGAACGACTGACTCTAAAAGGGGGGTTGAATAGATCTTGTAGATTCTTTCTCGCAACAGACTAGACTAGGTCGTCTAGTATTAAGCCAAGCAAACAACACAACAAGATTTATATTGGTTCACCCTCAACACACAAAATATGTCTAGTTTTCCCTTGAGCATACAACTTAAGAGGTTCCATGAATCAAATGAATGATTACGAGTACGACAACCTCTCTAGGTTATTCTAAGTAGACAAACCTATATAGGTTACAACGAGTACACTAATCACTCTTGGTTTAACCTCTCTAGGTTACAACGAGTACAACAACAATAATAACAATTACTATAAAAAAATACTAAGATTATGCTTTTAAAAATTAAAAGCCAAATTTACAATTTTTTTTTATTCTAAAAATGTACCAGTCGAGACCGGACGAGTCCCAGATATCTCGATACCTAGTACCAACCAACATGTTTAAAATGCATTAAGATCAAGAGATGATTAACTAGGCTAAGTCGTATAGAGAATTAGGTAATACATTCTTAATCACGATCCATATGTTAATTTCAGCCCAACAGTAATAGGGCTCATCACAGCCATATAAATAAGCATAACTTTCAAGAAAAATGTACATCATTATAATGCATTTAATGCACCGAATACCAAACACTTACTAGAGGGTTGGAACACCTTTTGCAGTTGTCCTCCCGACCGAGAGCAAATGAAGGAAGCAAAGTTTGACCGAAGATAGTGAAAGAGAAGAAAGAAAGGAAGCAGAGTTCAATCAAATCTAAAGAGTTAGAAGAGAAGGAGCGAAGAAAGACAGTACCAACCAATGAAATGAAGTTAATTGTTTAGCAGATAGGAATTCTCTCGATACCTTTTATACGAAAAAAAAAACAAATTTAAAAGTGCTTCAAAATTATTTAAAAACAATCAAAATTACATTTTTGACAAAATTGTTTCATTACATGAGATTATTCTACAAATTGTAACAATCAACCATACTTCATTCTAAGTGCAATTCCTTTAATACCCTTGACATATAATAGATATCCCTATCTCCACCTAGACTTTAAACTCATAACATTAATATGCCCTACCTAACATGCTAAATACCAGAGAATATATATATTTATATTAATTAGAAAGGGATATGAATGAGAGTATTGACTTTGTCACAGCAAGTACCAACGAAACCAGGCAGCTGAGAAGAAAACAAATGAAGAAGAAGTGTGTTTGGTGAATGGTAAGTCTATTATGGGTTACGTGCAGGGAAAGAAATTTATAAAAATAAATTATACGAAAGAGGTACAAAATATCATTCCATTATGCACTGACATAAGTCAAAACAATTCATTATCTTATACTATATAATAATACTATATAATAATGCAATAATATGTGCATGACATTGCTTCTCAAAATTAATAAAAGAGATAATTCAAGTTTTGGTTGCAGTTTTCTTGTGCTTATCAAATCAAACTATTTATGAATGAGATAGTGCCAGCTTCTAGGTTAATTAATACGACACTCACATAAAATTACAAATAAAATATCGCTTTCATTTCATGAATTCAAAATCTTATTTACAATGTTTAATTAGGTTTAATTATGTATCAATCCCTAAAATTTTAAATAATTTTTATTTTAGTCCTCAATTTTTATTTTTTTAGTCTTGTAAAAATGAAAATCAAAACGTGATTTTACTCCTTGAATTTTAAGTTTGTGAGACTAAAATGAGTTTTATTGTATTGGACTTCTAGAATCAATTAAATTTTAAACTGATAAAACGATTTCTAGTCCCAAATTTATTATTTAGGAATTAAAATTGCATATTTTATTTTATTTTATTTAAAACTAAAAAAAAAAACATTTGGGAACTACAATCAAAATTAATCGATTGAAACCATAATTAAACCTATATTTTATATCATGACGACTTGCGTTGTGGCTTATATACCTAAGTAGGAAAGAAACATATATTTTAATATTTATAACTTATTTCTACTTTGTAATACAATTAGCACTCTTCGAAGAATGTTACTCCCCTAGCAATCCTTACATAGTTTATAACAATATAATAAATTGTTTTTATTTTGTTACATATATTATTCTATTTTGTTTTTTACCTATATATTTTATGTTAGATCCTGTACATTTTCATTTCATTTCTTGTAACTTTTTTTCGTTTTCTACGACAATGTTTTTTTCTTCAAACTTCTTTCTAAACTTTGGTGAAGTTTCTCATCATTTAAGAAAAAAATAATAATTACTTATTATATTAATTAAATGATATATTATTTTATAAACTAAAAATTTATTAGTATCTAAAATAATTTTTATTATTAATAAAAAATTATAAATTAGTTTCTATATTTATATCTAATTAGCTACTAAATAGTCTATAAGATAATATCTAATTTAGTCAATATAGTAACTACTTATCTTTGTCTCTAAAATTAGTTTTTATTTAATAATTTTATAGTCGTGTATCCAAAAAAAGTTGGTCGAGTAAAGATGATTTATACTATGTCAGAATTATAGTAAGTTCATTTTTTCTCTAAAGTTTTCATTTCTTTACTCTTTTTGCCTCTATATGTGAGTATTTTAAGATGTTTTAGGTGTTTCCTTATTTTTTTTAAAGTGTATTTGTACTTCAATTCTTTTTCAATTTTAAGATTCTTATTACTTATTAAACAAACAATCTTTAGATGAAGATTTTTTTTTTAATTAGTTAAGTTTATTTTGAGTTAAAAAGTATGTGGAACATGAAAAAAAAGTTGGAGTTTTTTTTTTTTTTTTGGATATAACACTATATTAGATACATGATAATGAATTGGTATGACATTGATTGATTTTGATTCAGAAATACTATAATAAATATTATTAGCAAGAATCTATGATGATGAAATTGAAATTTATATAGGTGGAAAGAGATTTGGAAATGTTAATAATGTTTATGTAAACTTTTGGAATTGAAATGAGTTGTGATATGCTTTTTTTAACTTGGTTAAGTATTATACAATAGAAAAATACATTTTTGTGTTGTTTTAACTTTGTTTTTTACATTGTGTTTGATTGTTGGAACCCTGGGTTAGAAGAAAAATAAGTAAGAATGAACTAAACTCTAAATCCTAAACTCTGAACTACAACAATTTAACTATGGTGTGTGATTTAGTTTGTGTACATTAAATTGCATGTTTTGTTAAGTTTGAGGTGTTTGACCATAAAAAAATTGTTTAAAATTAATATGAATATGTTATTTATGTTGCTTTTTGAATGTTTTATTGATTGAAAAATTGAAAATATTAAATTTATGTTGTTATGTTGTCCGTGTAATATTTGTAAATAGTTATTAGAGTGATACTATTGTAATAACTACTTGTGTTATTTAGGTATTAACTACGGAGGTACCATTGAGTTTGTGAGGCATATTGTGAGCATTAGATTAAAAGATTCAATGAGATTCTAGATTTTAGTGATATTTTGAGTCATACAGTCAAATGTATCAAATGCTAAGAGTTAATGGAGATTTCTAACATCAAGCCACAAGTGAACCGTCTATGATAATCTACTAGATATATGTAAAAAAATATCATGTCACGAGAGGTTGAGTATATTTTGATGTTGTTCTTTACATACTTAATAAAAATAATAGTTCACCCTTATTTTGTGTTTTGTTTATTTTTGTGTTTTTCACTTAACCAAAATCTACACATGTACCTACACTAGCTTTCACAAACTTAATCAACCCTTCCAAGACTTTCCCTACAAGAATTCCTTCAACACTCATTCAAAATTTTCAAGACCCAACCTATGTTATCCTATAACTTAAACATTATATCCTTAAGCCTAACCAATATGTAACCTACCCAAAACCCAAACAAGAACAAACTAAGAAATCTAATCTTATAAGCTTAGTTTGTCTTCAATCTTTTTCACTTATATTGTTTTGGAAAAACATTGACACCATTTGTGAATCTGTTTCAAGTATTTGTGAATCTCTACTTAGATTCTTTTTTCTTATTTGTTATCTATTTGGGTATGTAATATAAACATACATCAATAAATGTTCAAAATTCGATCTCTTTTTATTATGATTTTCTATATATTTATAGGCATCAATTTTCATAATTAAATGGGACAATAAGAAACAATATCCAAAAATTTTAGAGTGTGATAATCCGTTAACGAAAATTACACAAAAAATGTATGGTGGTTGAGACCATGGTTTATAAGGTTTGATCGCCCCATACTCATCATGGGGGGTATCACGCCTTATTCTCAATTCCTGATTTCGATTCGAGGTAATTTTTGTTAAAACTTTGTTCAGGCCGGTTTCATCTTGAGATTATCATATGAGGTACTAATTCCATCATGGACCTCACCTTCTTATCGTCTAGGACCAGGACAACATACTTAACCAACTACTTACTTAACAAATTAGTGTTACTCATATGTTAATTAGCACAAAACAAGAATTTAATTGGGTATTCAAAAAGGAACTTTATCTTTATATATTTTAAGAATAATAATAATTATTATTATTATTTAAAACAATGAATAATTAGATGATATTCACCTTTAATATTTGAATAGTTAGTTTTATTTTATTTCTTTAATTTTTAAATATAATTAAAAGTAAAATAAAACTAATATTATATTTATATATTGTTATAATTTTTTAATAAAAAATAAAATATAAATATAACATATGTATCTTCAAAGCAAGTGTCTCTAATTTTTTTATGATAAAAAAAATAAATTTTCATTCTTATCATAATTATTAAAATAAAATATATTCTTAAATTTATAAAAAAATACATTCATAAAAAATAAGTATAAAATAAATAATTTTATTATAATTAATATTTTTTATTGTAAGTAGTTAATTGAATTTTTTAAAAAAATAGTTACAAAATATAAAAAGTAAAATAGTAAAATAAATTATATTAATAAGAATAAAATTGGTTACACTAAAAATTGTTATAAAGTAAGTATAAATAGAAATATCTTTATTAATAGTTAGAAATCATTGATATGTTATATTTAGATGTTTACTATTATAGATTAAATTATTGAATAAAACTTGCTATTAAAAATTAAAAAAAAAAATAGTAGTATAAGTAAACATGAATGAGTATCATGTCGTTGTCTCACCAACAAACAAAAAACATTGTTTCGTTTTGAACTCTTTTTTCTAACTTTGCTTTTGTCTCTTCTCAGGTTTTGATTCCTCGTATCTCATTATAGACAACAAACCATAAAAATAAAAATAAAAATAAAATACAATATCTTATTTTTCCAAATATATAATTTACTTTTTTTATTTTTTTCAAGATTGAAATATTAAGTCTGTTAAAATTATAAAATTAGTAATTTTACTTAACTGTTGTAATTTCTGTTGTTTGATAATTCTATTTTGTTATAAAAATTTAAAACTTATGTGAAAATTAATTTTAAAATAACTTTAATAACACAATATAAATAAATAATTGTAGCACGATGCTAATTAAAGTGTATACGTGAAAATCAACATATAATATGCATGATTAATGTTTTAAGTTGGATGGTTGAACCAAGATTAATATAGAAAATAATTATTTTATTTCTAAATCGAAGTAAAATTTGTGATAAGAAAATTGAAGAACAAAATTATGTTTTAGTCAATTAAAATTGCCAGGTGTCAACGTATGGAATAAACCACAAGAAAGAAAAATGGAGCAAAAGATAATAACTACAAAAGGAAGGTTTGATTAAGAATCAATTTATGGAAAAAGAAAAAAAAAACATTAAAGCGACATTTTATGTTTATCAAGTTCTATTTATATTTCGTATTTGTAGTTTTATTTTAATTTATCTTTTTAAATATTTTTTTGTAAAAATTTTTTTTGCTACAAACTGAATTTGAAAAGTATTTAGAAAAACATTTGATAAAACAATATTATTTATTTTCTAATAAAAATAATTTTAAATATACTGTTAAAACATTGTTATACTATTAAAATACAACAGCAAAATGTTATTATTTAAATTTTAAAACTAATCCCAAAATTGTTATTTTATATTTTACCTACAAAACAATAAATAATAAAAAAAAGTGTAGTCCCACTTTTTTTTTTATATCTTTTTCCGCTTTCTCTCATTTTCTTTTTTTTTTCTCTTCTTTCTTCATCGAGTGAAGAGACATGTATTAATTATATTCAATCAAATTTTCATCAAAAAGTAAATTCATATTTATTTAAGCTCATAATTGGTCTCTTAATTTTGAGGGATTCTCTTCTTTAAGTTATAATTTTTTTTTAAATAAGAATTTTTTCGTAAGAAAAATTATTTATGTTTTTTTTATAGAATTTTAGGATAATTGATATGGATAAGAAGTTAATCTAATAATTGGATTCTTGATGATAAAGTATATAGTTTGTTAAACCGAGTTTTGATGAGTTTATGAATTTTAATAATTAAGATGAGTTTATGAATTTTAATGATTAAGATTGAATTTAAATGTTTGAAAGATAAAGTTTGAACAAGTCATGATTTGGATTGATCATTTTGAACTATTTTGAAGTTGTATTATTAGAATGTTTTTTAGAAGAACTTTGAAAACACATTTGATTTTATTGATGTTGATTTTTTTATATTTTTGTTCAAGTGAGTTGCTCAAGCGAAAATAGTCTTGCAACTCAACCTTATTTTTTGTCATGTTTTCGTTCAAGTAAAGAAATTTTTAGTCCAGCGAAAACAACACTAAAAATCAACCCCAAATTTTCACTAAAGCTAAAATATTTTCACTCAAACGAGTCTATTCTCACTCAAGTTAAAAAAAATATATTTTTTCCTTGTCTCTGCAATAGATAGAAATTGTATATGAATGTTTATTTAAAATGTGCAATGAATATTAAGTTATAAATTTAATTGATTTTGTGTTTTTATTTAAATAATTCATTATATGGTGATACTTGCTAAGATTGATGGAATTTGCATGAATTTGTGATATGATATTTGGGGTAGTATGTGAACTATTATTTAATTTGTGTATTAGAGTGTTGACTCCAGTGTTGTAATAGATATCCCCTTACTTCAATGATGATCTAAGCTATAGAAACTAAGATATTAGGCGATGAGAGATGAGTTCTTGCACACTGACATGTAGATGCACGACCTTGTATTGAACTTACTCGGATGTCATGATTCTTGGATTCGCTTGTAAATCTAGGTACTATATTGGATTAGATGTTAGTCTTTGGTAGGACATACTTATTATAGGTCTTCCAGAAGTCATTTGTCGATATCCTGCTTGTTGAATATCCTTGATTGTATAAGTTCATGTGTGATATATATTGTTATTATATGACTGACATTTGAAGGAGATTGATTTGTTGTGATATGTTAACTAAAATGTCTTCTTTTACAAACTTTTTTATGTAAAAAATTTATTTCAATAGAATAAATTTATTTCAAAAGGTCTGCATATTTGTTCTATGTGTACACTTTGTGAAAAGTACGAGAAATCTATTCAACAATTATTTTCTGAATGTTCTAATGCTTTGCGTATTTAAAGTTGCTTGAAATTAATTTTTTCATGTCTTAAATTTTTTTCTAACCTTATTTTTTTCTGAAAATACAAAAAGAAAATGGTAATTAAGATAGATGAGATATTTGTCTTTTGCAGGTGAGGGTGAAAAAGGTGGGTCCCTTTGATCCAAAAAAAAATGGTATCATATTATTTCTTCACAGTTGCAATGCAACTCTGTTTTTCTTTTGATTTTCATAATAACAAAATTCCAACTGTCTCACAACGTACACAAAGGCAGCAGGGACACAATATTAAAGACACTTGTGATATGTGTATTCTAACTAGTTAACACTGTTTATCTTAACGTTGTAGAAATCATAAGAGCACACACTTACCCTTACATGTTTTGTTTGTTTTGCAACACTACGTATACAAACATATACATATATACATATGTAGATGTAGAAGCATTTAGAAGACCATAAGTATTTTATTAGACTTCTACTTGTAAATATCTTGTATTTATTGGTTTTATACGTTTATAAACAATATTTTAAAATACTATATACCTTGTAGATAATAGTTAGTAAATATTTGAGTTATTAAAAAAAATGTATAGATAAATTAGTATACATTACTACCAACCTAACAACCCTTAAAACTTAGGAGACCCCTTAAAAATTAGGAGAGGATAAAATTGAGTAGGGTATTTCTTCCTATAAATACACCTACTCCATGGAATGAGAGGTAAGTGATTCATTTTTCTAATTCATTACCATTATAGATACTCAAAAGTTCTAACATAAGGTAGTAATCTATTATTATTGGAACAATAATAAAAAATTAATGTATTACTTTTTCTAAAGATAAAAAAAATACTATTTTATGTGCCAAAATTTTCTTTTATTTTGAAACGACCAAATCTAGTAATTTGACTTGCCAAATTTTTCTTATCCACCCAATTATTTTCCCTATTTTATTAAATTAAAAGAGAAAAACCTTCACCAAGTAAATCTTATTTTCCCAAATTTTCTTAAAGTAAACAGTGGTTTTGTTAATAAAATTCTTCTTTTTTAGCAGCACAATTATAGAAAATTGCAAGAAAACGCGTTAGAAAACACATTATTCGTAGTGATAAAATCATAAGAAATAAAAGAAAATACAAACTTAGAAAATTCTCAAACGACCCTCAAAATAATGATAAAATTATCGATTCGTAAATTTCTTCACATTTTCATCTTCTTGTTTGCACTTTCATTCCAACACGTTTATTACCAAAATTTTCCCATTTTTTTAATTTATAATTTATTTATTTTTCTCAATTACTCATTTAAATTAATTATACTTTGTTCTCTTATTATTTTTTAATATTTTTTAATTTTTCCTAATATTCTTTAAAGTTTACTTAACCCAAAATGATTTTGTGCTATATGCAAAAATATATATATATATATATATTCACTTTAGGAGGATTTTCTTTTTCCTTTTGTTTTCCATTTTGAAAATGGAATATAATTTAAATTATTATTTTCCATATTTGTTGTATATTTTTAATCAGTTTATAGACATGCATATTATGAGAGAGAGAGAGAATCCACTTAAAGATTTTTTGAGTTCTGAATAAATGATATAAAATCAATAAATGATATAATAAATAGTAAGAGTAATTTTGATATTATCAACGATGTTAATCATGTTTTTAATGTATGCATAAATAATCTTTTAAAGACAAACTAAAAGCATTTTATTCCTTTTCTTGTTTGATAATGCTTATAATGGATTATTTTTATTATTTTTTCCATATAAATAAGATTTATATTTAGATGTATTTGGTAAAAAGGTGATTTGAAAAATCAATTTCATTTGTTTAAAAAATAAAAAAATTATGAACTTATTTATGAAAATTAATTTCATACAAAAATAATTAATTGTTATAAATAAAATAAGAAAATAAAATTTAACTGTAAAATATTTTTTCAATTTTTAATTACAGATGTCGAATTTTAGAGATAAGGAAAATAAATAATATACTATAAAAAATATTAAATAAAAACTAATTTATGAATTATATTAACTAAATTTAATATTATTTTAAATATTAAAAATATTAAAAATGTTATTAATATTTAAAATATTTTTTATGATTAATTAATAGTTTTTAAATTGCTATTTAATTAATTATTAAAATTTTAATTAGTGATTAATTATTTTTTAATTTTTAAAATTATCCTTATTTAATTATTTTTTTGACATATATTTTTATGCATTTCATAATTTACCCCTGTGAGGAAAAGAAGACCATAAGAAAAATTATTAACCAATATTTTTTTGTAAAATTTAGTTGAATATGATAAACTTATATATATATATATATATATATATGTATGAATAATTATAATAAATAAAATAAACATTTTTAGAAAAGACTAAGCAAAAGAATGAGTTGCATGAGTTATTATTACCTTAAGAGGAAAAAAAATTATCTTAAGAGGGTTATCACCTTACCATTCACAATTAAATACGAAAAATTATATAATTATGTCAACTTTATTATATTCATTTATTGAGTATTTATTTAAAAAAATATTAATTTAAAAAATATACGTAAATCACAACTAATTTTAGATTTAATCTTCTAATTTAAAAAAACGAACCAAATTTAAAAAAATAACCAATTTTAGCCTATACTAATATGTCACGTAATTACTTCAAAAGTGTTACATGTTTGTATATGAAGGACAATTTTTAGTATACATATATTTTACATTTCTATTTTAATTTTAATTGTATCTTAAAAAAAACTATATAAGAATATATAAAAATAAATATATATTTAATATTAATGAGAATAATGTTATTCTGACACATAAGTTTTAATATTTTTCTATTATAATTAAAAAGTAGTGCATAGAAATTGCTTAATGCTTTAAAACAAACAAATAATATCCGTAATTAAGATTTTGTAAAGTTGCACCATTTAAGCTTAATCTTCTGTCTAAAATGCCATTCATTTAATAGAGGCTTTGTTTTCATTCACTTTTTTATGCTGTTTATCAAATTTCCCAAAAAAGAAAATTGAAAAAATTCATTTAAAAATAAAAATTAAATGTTATAAATTGATTTTTTTTCTTTACAAATGTGAAGTTTCTTATTTTTAGTGCCATCTTAATATTTCACATTCTAAATTGAATTTAGCATATGCAACTGTGTTCTTCAAAATTATCATTATTTCCAATTACACCTCATAGTTCTGAATATTTATACAAAAATAGTTTTTTACTTAGTTGTTTCTTCTTCTTCTTCTTCTTCTTCTTCTTCAACTTCTTTTTCTTCTTATTTTCTTCAACAATGCATTAATTAGCTGTGAATTCTCCTCTGGAGAGAGAAAGAGGGAGAGAGACGTGTCTCTCACCATTGACGAGCTTCTAACTTTCTTTCCCGCGAAATGGAGAAGAACACATAACAACACAACTTTCTCTTTCTCTCTTTCTTCCTTTAAATTTTTATAACTTTTTTTTTTTCTTTTTTGAAATTGTAATTTATAATTTTCATCCTTCGTGAAACTTTGGATGCCCCGTTTTGCCATGGCACTGTGGGAAAGTGGCGCAAATTTGAATTCTTCTGAATGGTAATGCGCGTCCACGGAGAAATGTGAGATCCAATCAGAGTCTTTGTTCAACGCTGTTGTTGACATTTCCACGACCACCACCACAGTGTTATTTCTTCTTCTGAATGTTTCACCTTAGAGGAATTATCAAACATGGTGAATTTCTAGTCGTTGGCCTTGGCTTCCTTGAACATTCTCTTGCTAAGTTGATTCCTTGACCGTTTTCTGGGCACCCTTTGACGTGTTTGTTTCTGGGTGTTCTCTGTTTTCTGCATATATATATTGTATACTTGGTGCTTTTCCTCAGCATTATCTACAGATATTCTAGCAGCATCTCTGAACCTTTCTGTTATTTTGGTAACAGCTTTTGTAATAGTCTTTTTCCTTCTTCTGTGATCAGCCTTTCTCCTTTACTTTTGGGGTTGTTGGTTTGATTTGTTTTCTTCAGTTTCGTTGACCCTTAATTGGGTAGAGGGGTTTTGAGTATCTGGGGTTTGGAATTGTGGTTGTGCTTGAAGAGGGGTTGTGGTAGGATGCATTGAAGGGTTTTATTTTTATTATATTTGGAAATTCGAGAGTGAGTTTGAGTTTGACAAGGACTTGGAAGGTTGTTAGTTTTGGTAGTTGTTGTCTTTGGTGGTTGGTGTTTAGAGGTGGAGCAAGTAGCTCTTCTTTCTAAGGGTGTTTTTCTTCTTCTTTGTTGTTGTGGATATTGGTTATTGAATAGTGGACTTGGGGAGGAGAAGAATGAAGGGTGGGAAGAGAAGGAAGTTGCATCTTAGCAAAATCTATTCATTTGCATGTGGTAAACAATCTCTCAAGGAGGATCATTCGCAGATAGGAGGAAGAGGGTATTCCAGGGTGGTGTTTTGCAATGAACCAGAGAGCTTTGACTCTGGGATAAGGAATTATGCTGATAATGCTGTGAGCTCTACAAAGTATAATCTTGTTACTTTCTTGCCTAAGTCACTCTTTGAGCAGTTTAGGAGGGTGGCTAATTTCTATTTTTTGGTAACTGGCATCTTGGCCTTCACAAAGCTTGCTCCTTATACCGCTGTCAGTGCTATCCTTCCTCTGATTATTATTGTTGGAGCAACTATGATCAAAGAGGGCATTGAAGATTGGCGAAGGAAACAGCAGGTACTAAATTCTGTCTTCTACTTTATCATCATAGTGGCTTGTGAGCTTATTTTATTGAAAGTAATGTTCTTGAACCTTTTTGGCTTACACGCTGCAGAACAACTGTGTAGATTTGGAACGACTCTGATTTTTATTTTTTTTTAATTTGATTTGGATCACTTAAAGTATCTGTAAACTCTATAGGGTATAGCAAAGACCCCATGACTTGAAGAATATCAGTAATTTTTGAAAGAAAATTGTTGTTTCTTGAAAGGTGGAGGGATTGCTAGTTTATAAAATGATTCTCTGTTTCCTTTTATGGAATGTCAGTTAGTTTATGGAAAATTCTAGCTATTTTGTTCAGATCCTTACTGTGTCTTGTTTGAAAAGGATATAGTTGTTAATGCTATCTCCCTGATTAAATTTAACACTGGAGTTGAAACCGCATAATAATTTTATACAATTACAGTGTGCTAAAAAAATCAGAAAGTCCTAAAATAATATCTAAAAAAATTTCCTGCCAAAACTTTTCCTACATTTAAAGTCCTGTTGTCTGTGCTAATATGATTTTGATTTTCAATTTGTTTAATTAAATATCTGTTTGAGATTAAAGTAGTAGAACGCTAGTTATTTATATTAAGAAAAACTAAAGTGCTAATTGTTCAGCATTGTTGGAGTTTATAATCTAGCTAGTGGAATCCTGCAGGACATGGAGGTGAATAATAGAAGAGTTAAAGTGCATACAGGGCAAGGAAGTTTTGAATATACTGAGTGGAAGAATCTGAAGGTGGGGCATATAGTGAAGATACTGAAGGACGAATTCTTTCCTGCAGACCTCCTACTGCTTTCTTCCAGTTATGAGGATGCATTCTGCTATGTTGAGACCATGAACTTGGATGGGGAGACAAATTTGAAGTTAAAACAAGGGTTGGAAGTAACTTCTTCCTTACACGAGGACTTTGAATTAGGTGATTTTAAAGCAACAGTAAAATGTGAAGACCCAAATGCAAATTTATATTCATTTGTTGGGAGCATGGAGTATGAAGAACAACAGTATCCTCTTTCTCCTCAGCAACTTCTTCTGAGAGACTCTAAACTTCGTAACACAGACTATATATATGGAGCTGTCATCTTCACTGGTCATGACACAAAGGTCATTCAGAATTCCACTGATGCCCCTTCAAAGAGAACAAAGGTTGAGAAGAAGATGGATAGGGTTATCTACTTCATGTTTTGTATTGTGTTTCTAATGGCATTTGTTGGATCTATTTTCTTTGGCATTTCAACTAAAGATGACTTGGACAATGGAGTAATGAAAAGATGGTACCTAAGACCAGATGACTCTACAATTTTCTTTGATCCTAAAAGAGCACCAGCTGCTGCTATACTTCACTGTTTGACAGCCTTAATGTTATATGGTTTCTTCATTCCCATCTCTTTGTATGTTTCAATAGAAATTGTCAAAGTCCTTCAGAGCATCTTCATAAATCAAGATATCCATATGTACTATGAAGATGCAGACAAACCAGCCCACGCCCGTACTTCAAACTTGAATGAGGAACTTGGCCAAGTTGATACAATACTTTCTGATAAAACTGGAACTCTGACCTGCAATTCAATGGAGTTCATCAAATGTTCCATTGCTGGGGTAGCTTATGGCCGTTGTGTTACAGAGGTTGAGAAGGCAATGGATAGTGGTTCTCCTTTGATTGATGATTCAAGGGGCTCTCCTGCCAGAAAGGCTCCCATCAAAGGATTTAACTTTACAGATGAAAGGATAATGAATGGAAAATGGTTTAATGAGCCTAATGCAAATGTTATTAAGAATTTTTTTCAGTTATTGGCAATCTGCCATACAGCCCTTCCAGAAGTTGATGAAGATACAGGAAATGTTTCATATGAAACTGAATCTCCAGATGAATCAGCATTTGTGATTGCAGCGAGAGAAATTGGTTTTGAATTCTATAAAAGGACTCAGACTAGTTTATCAATCTATGAATTGGATCCAGTTTCTGGTGAAAAAATTGAAAGGTCAGTTTTATTAATTGCTTTGTTTCTTTAGTAGCTACAGTTTTTTAATGCTGCATTTTTCAGTGCTAATGAACATAAGAAGATTAAAATTGAATTTTTGCTGAAAAAGACAGATGCAATTATATATTATTGTCTTGTAATAATAACAACAGCTAATGCAATAAAAATTACTTGGAGATAGCAAACTCTCACTTCTGCGGCTAATCTTAGTCAATAAATTAGTGTTATAGCTGCACAGGGATGTGGAGTCTTATATTGATACTTTTAAACTAGAATGACTGGCCAAGTAGACAATGGGTGAAGTTATGTGTTTTATATCTGTGTGGACCCCAAAGATGTTTTAATATTGTTTTACAACCTATAGATGGAGGAAAATAAATCTTTTAGTTAAAATTTAAAATGGGCTAGGCCTAAAATGATCCATAATAGCTAGTTTGAGGGTGGATGATTTTCCAAGCCTTATAAGGAGTATTTTGATTATTACAAATTCTCTTTGTTATTTTTAAAATAACTTTTAAAATGTAGTATAGTATTCCTAATTCAGGTATTGTTTATTGCCCTTTGGAATCCAAGTAATGCACAATGCTTCAGATATACATATACACTAACTAATTTCGTGTTTCAGGACATACAAGCTTCTCAATGTTTTAGAATTCAATAGCTCAAGGAAGCGAATGTCAGTGATTGTGAAAGATGAAGAAGGGAGAATTTTGTTACTCTGTAAAGGTGCTGACAGGTTTGTGATAAACTAACCTGTGACCACAGTATATTGGAGTTCTTACTGGTGCATTTAACCCTTTTGACCCACCTTTTTTCTTATTTTCATGCAGTGTCATGTTTGAGAGGCTTTCCAAGGATGGGAGGGAGTTTGAGGAGAAAACCTTGGAACATGTGCATGAATATGCTGATGCAGGTCTAAGGACTCTAATTCTGGCATATCGTGAACTTGATGAAAACCAATACAAGGAGTTTGATAATAAATTTTCTCAAGCAAAAAGTTCAGTTAGTGAAGATCGGGAAACACAGATTGAAGAAATATCAGATAAGATAGAAAGGAATCTAATCCTTCTTGGTGCCACTGCTGTAGAGGACAAGCTCCAAAATGGGGTGAGTAAGGAAAAAGAAATGGTTACATACAAATATATGACAATTGAAACCGAACTTGAAATGATGCTTCTCATATTCTTTTATAGGTTCCTGATTGCATTGACAAGCTTGCCCAAGCTGGAATTAAGATCTGGGTTTTGACTGGGGATAAAATGGAGACTGCCATCAATATTGGGTATAATATACTGATTATTCCCTTTTAACATTTGCTTCAGAATGAGAATTTTTCTCAAGATGTATGACATCAATGTACATTTCAGTTTTGCTTGTAGTTTACTTAGACAAGGAATGAAACAAATTGTAATCCAATTGGAAACTCCAGAAATTCAAGCATTGGAGAAGGCCGGAGACAAGGTGGCTATTGCTAAGGTAATATAAATTTCAATCTTGAGTTTTTATTTGTGATGATGTAGTTTGCATTTTAAAGAAGTTATTATTTTATTATAATATACCAATAACGCCTTCTTACATGGACAGTTGATGCATTCATTGTATTGTGCTTTACACAGATGATGATTTGAATTTATATTTCATGAACTCATCCATTCTAGTCTTGCAAACAAAGCATCTTGACAGAGTGATACTAATACTAATTACAATAACTGCATTTTCTTGGCATTGTTGATGCAAGGATGCAAGGATGCAAGGATGATGATGCCTGCATTCTGTTTCTTTCCTTTTGTTTTCACACATTAAAACTGTTCCTTGCCTGTGTAATATGTTGAAAGTGAAGGAATTGCTTGACGTGTAAGCTTGTTAATTAAACCAGAGTTAGAAATTGAGGTTCTGATATTTTTATACTGATTCATGTATTAGGCTTGTAGAGAAAATGTCCGCCATCAAATATCTGAAGCTTCTCAGCAGCTTACTGCCTCCAAAGGAACCTCTCAGCAAGCATTTGCTCTAATTATTGATGGAAAATCACTTGCTTATGCTCTAGAGGATAATATGAAGAACATGTTTCTGGACCTTGCAGTTCGTTGTGCATCTGTTATCTGCTGCCGTTCCTCACCAAAGCAGAAGGCACTGGTATGTTTTAATCTATTCTATTTCTTCCTCTCTATTTGATATCATGCCCTCATTCTTGTTTCAATTCTGATAATGATTCTGGTTAGCAAGCAAAAGTAATGTTTTATTTATTGGTTCCCCTCTATTAAAGGTCACTAGATTGGTAAAATCTGGTACTGGTAAAACTACATTAGCTATTGGTGATGGAGCTAATGATGTGGGAATGCTTCAAGAAGCAGATATAGGGATTGGAATCAGTGGCGTTGAAGGAATGCAGGTACTCACCAAACTGATTAACTATTTGTGTTTTGTTCTTTAATGGGTTTTGTTTTCTTACACTTTTTTAAATCCTTCTGTTATTATTGTTCCTCCCAGGCGGTTATGTCTAGTGATATTGCAATTGCACAGTTCCGTTATTTGGAAAGGTTACTTCTTGTACATGGACATTGGTGTTACCGAAGGATCTCATCAATGGTATAGGCACTTATATCCACTTCTCAACATTCTATTGATCTTGGGGATTTTTGGAAACTTGGAAACAGCCTCTTTAAGTATAGTGGCTACTTTTTAAAAATATATGGTGTTTGGTACCTATATTTGATAATGGTTCTTAGGGAAGCCAATTTTGAATCTTCCATAGGTTTTTGTTAAATTATTCTTGGAACCACTCATTCGTCGAAAGGTCGATAAATACCACTTGGTTTTGAGATGAAATTTGACAAAAATAACCTAAATTTATGACTAGATTATCTTAAGCAATCCTAAACCATTAAACCAGTTTTACGAGTTGCCAACTGACCCATAGACCATAAAAGATAATCTGAAACCTTTGGTACTTGTATTAACTTGTTTCATTCTTCTTCTGACAGATATGCTATTTCTTCTACAAAAACATCACATTTGGCTTTACTCTATTCTTATATGAGGTGTATGCATCATTCTCTGGGCAACCTGCATACAATGACTGGTTTTTGTCAGTCTATAATGTCTTCTTTTCGTCACTTCCTGTGATTGCTCTTGGGGTCTTTGACCAGGATGTGTCTGCTCGGTACTGTCTGAGGGTAAGCTTACAGTTCAGGACATGAAATTGTGTTTCTCTTCTCATGATGATTTTGAAATGAAATTTTTCCTTCGTAAAATAGTGAGTTGAGTGATGGAAGAGTAGAGAGAATCCACCATACAAAAAAGATAACAAAACATTGCAATATCATATGATTACATCCACATTAGACCTATTTGGTTTTTAGTTTTTACCCTTTTCTAGTGGCTTCAGTTGCATCATGATATTAATATGATGACTTAGGATGCACATTGCAAAGGGTAGCAATAATGTTAAAATAAAAAAGTCACCTTTGTATTATACAACTTAAATAAGCCCCCTTTTGGCTGTATCCAAAGTAAAACTCAGTATGCATTGATTTACTGCATTTGGGCTCTTAGTTTACATCTCTGATGCTCATTCCATGTTGTTTGCATTTCACATGGCAGTTTCCTATGTTATATCAAGAAGGCGTGCAAAATCTTCTCTTTAGCTGGCGGCGAATTTTCAGCTGGATGCTTAATGGCTTTGTTAGTGCCATATTAATTTTCTTTTTCTGCACAAAGGCAATGGAGATTCAAGCCTTTGATGAGAAGGGAAGAACTGCTGGCAGGGATATACTTGGAGCAACAATGTATACTTGTGTGGTTTGGGTTGTGAACTTGCAAATGGCTGTTGCTATAAATTACTTCACCTTGATTCAACATATTTTCATCTGGGGTTCCATTGCTATCTGGTACCTTTTCCTCCTGGCATATGGAGCAATGTCTCCCAGCATTTCAGGAAATGCTTACAAAGTCTTCGTTGAAACTCTTGCTCCTTCGCCTTCCTTTTGGATTGTGACATTGCTTGTTGTGATCTCAACACTTATCCCATACTTCTCTTACTCAGCAATACAAATGAGGTTCTTTCCAATGTATCACGAAATGGTACAATGGATAAGGCATGATGGAAAGACAAATGATCCTGAATTCATGGCCATGTTGCGGCAAGGATCATTGCGGCCAACAACTGTCGGTTCAACCGCTCGCTTAGCGGCAAAGGATAATGACTTCAAAGACAGTTCAACTAACCATAGATAATATATGTTGACATATTTGTTTCAACAGTCAAATGATGATGCATAGTTAGAGTTTACCAGCTTTATTGTGCATAGAGTTACCGGCTCCTCTCAACCAGAAAGCAATGTTGCTTACATCTACTTCCTTGGTAATGCCATGGTTCATTCACATAACCAAACCATCATTTGGCTGTCAAATTTGACAGATGAATAAAACGTATACCTATTTTTTTGGCCATTTGAGGTGTAAGTGTTAATTTATAGTCTGCTTTTTGTATCATAGATTGTAGCAGTTAGTTACCGTGTACAGCTTGAATTCTTTGTATGATTATATAGCATAGCTTCATATTGTAGAAATCAGTTCCTTCATTCCTTTTCAGTAATTCTTCTGTTGCACCTATCATCTTAGAAATGCCTTCATTACTCCTTGTTTTTCTTCATTTCTGTTTTCTTCATCTTTTGGAAATAATTGAGAAATGAAATGTGTGAAGTGCTGCTACTCACCTTTGTATCTCTAGTTTTTGGGAAGCCTCAAACTAGAAGTATGATCAGAATTGTGGCCTGAACTATTTGAATTTTTTATGATCAGAATCATAACAGCTAAATTCCTTCCACTTGTTTTTTCTCCAAACTCTTTTAACCCTCTTTAGTTCTTAGAAATCCATTGAATAATTTCATGCTCCCACTTTATTCGTTCAGCAACACTGTTCTTCTTTGCATCAACATAATCAAAACTCTTAATCTGCAAGACCATATAGATTACCTGCTTGTTTGTTTTAGATTCTATTATAACTGTCTTTGATAGAATTAATTTGGAATAGTTATATATAGTGAGATGTATATTCAAATTGATATTAATCTCAATTTTTACATTAAGATGCATGTCATATCATGAAGAAATTAAGAAATATAACCAAACATGCATGGACATCCCAAACAGCATCATTTCCCACTACTTTTGACTGAATTACACCTCCAAGCTCAGTATGTTCTGCACATTTCTACTTTCCTTTGAAAAGATTTCTTCCAAATTGTTTACTCATGACACTTCCATCTGCTTCTTATTCTCATTTCTTTCCTAAAAGCATAAAGGGTATATTTGAGAGTAAGGTTTTAAGGAAAAAGAAAAGGAAGATTACTCTTTTTCTTTTTAAAAGGTTAACTCTTTATTGTATAGAGCTCTTTTACTAATGTTTTGAGATACTTTCTTATTATACCAGTTTATTAGTTTTGTAAACTCAGGGTAAAAGTTTAGATTTTCTTTTGTAAATGTATATGTATAAATAAATATATTCTTTTTTATTTATTTATGTTTTTTTATTAAATTATATATAGGGAAGTTACATCTGATTTGATGAGCTGATATGAATAGTCTGTAAATAGATTTGGTTAGGTTGAAATTATTAGAGACCAAAATTAGGCTTTTTCTTCTTGTACCCTCATAATTGTTCTTTTTGTACCCTCATAATTACTAATTGCACTCCCATAATCTTTAATCTATAGATGCACAAATCAACAATGGAAGTGAAGGAAGAAAAAACCCATAAATTAACATGGTCCAAATTTGGCCTAACATGTTTAGTCCACAATATAATAATTATAATTTTAGAAATAAATAAAAACCATTTTTTTAAAATATATATACATATATTAAAAATTATATACCAAATCACTCGCCTAACAATTAAAATTATTTTTATTTATTTGTAACTTACATTTTCGAAAACAAGTATTTTACCCATTTAAAATATAGGCCAAGCATTTTTTTTCCTAACTGTACTTATTTCTCTCTTATAAATATGTAGTCTGAGAATAAAACATATGTATATGCTAGCTAGAATAGAAAAGAAATAAAATATAAGACTTTATAATATATTTATGTTAATCACAAATTAGTGCCAATTAAATTTTTAAATCAAACTTTTAAAAAAAAATTATCAAAAAAATCTCAAAATATATCAGAGCCTGGTTTCGAACCAGAAACCTGTGGATTATGGGCCACCACGCTTCCGCTGCGCCACTCTGATAACTGATGTATATTTTAGTTTTCTTTTTTAATTTATATTAATTTATTATTTTTTAAAATTCAATGTTATAATTGGACGTTGTTGGCACTGATTGAGCGACACCTTCTTCAACCTCGCGGTATGCGGAACGGCATCGTTTCGTTCTCCATCTGTCGTTTGCCACTGCATGAGCGTCGATTCCTCAGCCATTTCATTTCCGATGACCTATACGACCCGCCGTTTTCCCCTTCTCCGAAACCCCTCAAAGCAAACAAGAAAAACAAGGATTCCGAAAACGGAGCTACCAAAAAAAACGGAGCTCCGAAGAAAAACGGACCCCCAAAATTGCCTTTTCAATCGAACCTCCCATTCGACTTCAGTTACTCTTACTCGGAAACCCACCCTTCCGTTGGGCCCATAAGCTTTCGCGAATCGCCCAAATTTTCCCCGTTTGGGCCTGGTCGGCTCGACCGGACATGGACCGGCGTTATTGCTCCGGTTCGGAGTGAACCGGACTGGAAGAGGGTAGAGGAGGAGCGAAACCGGGTTCTCGGAGCGCCGCTCACTGAAGATGAGGTGGCAGAGCTCGTCGAACGCTACCGTCACAGTGACTGTGCCAGGCAAATCAATTTAGGTTTTGCTTAATTTTCTCAACTATTTTCAATTTTTCACGAGGAAAAACTAAAGTAAAAAAAAAAAAAAATGTTTTTGTTTTTATTTTGTTATCATTTTTTTATGGTTGTTCCTGTTATTTATACTTCTGGGTTAACACTGTACTGGAGATGCTTGTGTAAAATCACTGAAATGAGTTTACTTATAATTCTGTCAATTAATTAGAACTTTATTCTTTTAAATAATTATACATAAGATGGTTTGAAAAATCACAAAATTTCTAATGTTGTAGGTTTTTTGTTCCCTAAATACGTACACTGGTGACATTTTTTGCTGTGAAAGAACGAAAAATTTGATTCAGTTTCTTGAAGCAAAGTGGGACACTTAACATGTTCAGTTTCATGAGATTATTTTGTGGTTAAATTTTAATGTTTAAGGATCAATCTGAAGTTCAATCATATTCTTTGAAACACTAAGTTGAGAAGGTTCAAAAATCAATTTGACATTAAATTATATATTTTTATGTTTTATGCTAGAAAAACATGGTATTTAGCTGTTGTTTTATTAAAGGCTAAGTGTTTTTGGTACAAGTTGTGATGCAAATACACATGCAAATCTGTAATGAATGACAAAGCAGTGAACATAAAATTCAGATATAAACTTAATATTCGATTTGTGGTAGTTTTTAATAGGTATGCCAGATTTGTGGTTGCACAAGCGTTGGGTTATTGGGTTTGAGTGACAATGAAGGACTGTAGAAGAAAGAATAGGAAGAAGTTGACGAACTGAAGGAAGAACTTCTCTACAAATATACTTATCAAAACTTTTGGAGTTCTTTGTTTCAACTTCAACTTTAACCAGTTTTTATACATAGAAAGGTAGGTCAAACACTACCTCTGAGTTATAACTCTTCACTGTTCTATCTAAAGAGCATTCAGAGAAGATAATTTGTTTATACAAATCGATGAGTTGTTGTGTAATTAGCTAATGATGTTTGTGTTGTTGTTCTAGGAAAGGGTGGAGTCACTCACAACATGTTGGATGACATCCATAACCACTGGAAGAAGGCTGAAGCTGTGAGGATTAAGTGCTTGGGTGTGCCAACTCTTGACATGGACAATGTTTGCTTCCACCTTGAGGTCAACATTACTGTTTGTTCTGCACTTTTAGAGGATTCATCATTCTGAATGCATTTCTTTTCCCCTGATGTGTGTTGCTGTGTCCACAGGACAAGTCTTGTGGGAAAGTTATCTACCGCAACATCAACATACTGCTTCTGTACAGAGGGCGGAATTATGATCCCAAGAACCGTCCAGTTATTCCTCTCATGCTGTGGAAGCCTTATGCACCAATATATCCTAGACTTGTGAAGAATGTGACAGAGGGTTTGACATATGAGGAAACAAGAGAAATTAGAAACAACGGATTGAACTCAGATCCTCTCATTAAACTCAGTAAGTGAATCATTGGGCACCAAAGCTTGCTTTTTGGTTATAATCAAGCTTAAAGTAGTATTGGATTGGTACATATGCTAATATAGTAATATCTGATTTCAATATTCAGCTAGAAATGGTGTGTATGTGAATGTGGTGGAGAGGGTGAGGGAGGCTTTTAAGACTCAGGAGGTTGTGAGACTGGACTGTACCCATGTGGGAACCAGTGACTGCAAAAAGATTGGAGTGAAGCTAAGGGTATGTCTAATTCTCTATAATCATGATAAAATTCACTGTTTTTTTGTCTTTATGTTAGAAGATAAAAAGTGCATGTGGTGCTTGAGATTTGAATGGGGTTGCTGCTACTGCAGGATTTAGTGCCATGTGTCCCTATCTTGTTTAAGGATGAGCAGATAATCCTCTGGAGAGGAAATTTGAGTGAAGAGCAACCTTCAGATTCACAATGTCAGCAAGTAATACAAAGTTGATCTTCATTGTTATTTGAAATTACAGTATGTAAGGCCCCATTTATTTGACTAAATGACTTGGTTTAGAATGAGTTTGTTTGTCAGTCACATTTGTATTCATCACATAATAATTGAATGCTCAAGTCCATCTGCAGGGGAAAAATGCACTGTTTAGAACTGAATCCCCAAATCATCTTGCAAAAGTTCTTCCTATTTTTTTTTTTTTAAAAAACTTCTAAATTATGTAATTGAAAAACAATTTTGACTTTTAGATTATACAACCCATAAGTCATATTTCACATAATTTTTTTTCTAAATTACATAATCTAAAAGTTATTTTTTACATAGTTTTTTTATTGTGTAATTTAGAATATATTTTTGACTTTCAGATTACAAAAAAAAAAAAAATTATGAAAAAACTATCATAACTTTACAAACACCTAAGTTGTAATATAATTAAAATGTATAACAATGTAAATAAAGCCCCATCAATTCATGTGGATCTCGACCTTTAAGAAGAAAAGTAACAAAATACATAAAATTGTTTTCTTTACAACCGTGTCGAGAAAATTATCTCTATGTGAAAACAAAGACATAAAAATATCCAACAAAAGGAATAAAATTACTAAACAAGGAAGAAATAGAAGAAGGGAGAAGAATAAGCATCCTTCTAATTATACTACTTTGACTTTTACCCTAATGAAATCCTAACCTAAGACAAACGACAAGAGAAGAGTTTTTATTTATAGGTGAAGATAATTCCAAAGGATAATAAGTAAGTGAAAATAAAATAAATCAAAATTCCCACAAAAAGCCATCTACAAAGTCTTCTAAAGTTATACTTCATCAAATCAAGAAATAGTATTTTCCTATCATTATCTCTTACTTTCGAGAGATTTTCAACAATAAAGGAGTATGAAATTGATTACTTTTCTTTTTCTAATGAGACTCTCTTTGGGCCAATAAAATCCAGAAAAATTTATAGCTTATCATGTTTATGACTTACATAATTTGTATATTAATCACACAAAAAATTAAAAAAAATCTACATTTTTATTTTTCACTCTTTCATATCATTATGCCTTGATTATTATTGTATTATATTTTCATAATTAAATTAATATTTTTATTTAATTTTGTCTTAGTCTTTTAAGAGTCTTCATTTAGCATTAAAAAGAGAGAATTAAAAATATTCTTTTAAAGCTAGTGATGAGTTTGCCTCTTGTTACAATAACAGTGCAATGAGCCTTTTCTCCAATGAAAATTTTGAAAACATAACTATGTGCTCAATAATGATGACATTGAGTTAAATTGATAAATTAAGGTATGTGGCTTGTTTGATTATTAATTAAATAGACAAAACAAGGAAATTAATTTAAATATATCGTTTATCTAATTGTTTATATCTAATGATGTTTTCTCTTTAAAATAATTATGGACATATCATAACAAGCTTTCAAGAAAAATAAAATAAAATAAAAATGTATGAATTTCATTATAAACAAAAACTCATAACATAAGTTAAACTTTAAAAAAAAATTTAATATAAAATAAATGTAAATCTTGTCTTATAAATCGATTTTATAAGGTTAAATTAAACTTAAAATTTATTTTTTAATAATAAAGTGAAGGGAATTGTTTTAACTATAATTATCTGCAAACAAAAAATAAGGCAACATTTCTTGCATTCAAAGCTAACATAGACAGAAGAGATAAAGAAAAATCTAACATCTCATCATCCAATTTTATGCTTTAAATGATTACAAGATCTAAAACTTGAAACAGATCTGTGAGCTTTGACCCAACCCTGAAACAAAGACTTTGCCATGAAGCAAGAAATTATGGCCTCATCAACCAGCACCAAGTGAGAATTGAATGAGTAAGATTTTAGTTCTGATTCCAACATAATAAAATATGGTGTTGATAAAACAACATTTGCACAAACATTCATAAAATTGTCACTTATTATCAGTGCAATGTCACAACAAAGTCCATTCCCTCCCACCTTTCAGTCTCATGATGCAAAAAACAAAAAAGCTTTTTGCCCTCCTATTAGAAATTCATAAGAACATGTTTAAGACACACAAAAAAGAGTCACACATCTACTCTATCATTATTACATAACAAATCAACAAATATGTTAATCTTTGTCATGGTGAGTGCTGTAGAAGGTTACTTTTTACAAATTCTAATTACAAAAGCAAAATTGCTGCCAAAAAAACCAGCTAATGAAAAGAATGATGAAATTCAGGCACAAGAATGAGGATATTAACCAGAAGCTGTCAATTTCACAATCAAAAGCAAGAATGCACCTTAGCTTAGCCATATCTGCAACCAACAAAAACTCAACCAGAATGTACACAGTGCCTTTTCATGGATTCATACTAGCACGGCTAAAGAAGTCTGTGCTGTAATTTTGACTACCAAATGCCATCCTCCGAAATAATCTTATTTCTTCAGATTGTTGTGCAGAGTCAAACACCTCACTTTCCCCAAGTTGCATTCCATTGGTTAGATCAGAACCTCCTAAGCTATCAAAAGCTCTAACAACCTATGAAACACAACAGTTCAGGAAAACCATGTCAGTAGTTTGTGCTTTTGCTTGTTGATATGATCCAAAAGAACATTTTGCTGCTTTTCCAATATCCAATATTTACCTGTCCCATGCGAGGTCTCTTTGAAGCTGAATGCCGCACACAAGCTGCAGCAACCTCAATCATGCAATACAATTCACTCTCAATATAATTCTTTTCCAGCCTTGGATCTGCCAAAGTATTGAATTCCTCAGTATCGATTGCCTGACTCAGTAAAGGCCGAGCCTGAAAAATAAAGTAGTGGCATCTTTAAGTGAATATGTTTGACTTTTACAAGTTTAGACAGGTTCTGGCTATTAAACTATACAATCTTATGCTTTCATGCATGCATGCAACTATTGACCCAAGTAGAATCATAATAGCCAAGCAATATCCAGAGGCATTGTTCTTCATCTTTCTTCAGCAAGATTGAAGGCAAAAAAGTCATAATCTTGTTAAATTATGAAGGACCCTGAAAGTTTCAGATACAAAGTTGTGAACTAAATTATGCATGCTAAACTCAAAACCAAAAAGTTCCAGTCTTTTAGCTTGGTTGCAACCACGGCTATTCTACAAGGCTTGCAAAACAGTAAACATTTTTTCATCCTTATCATACTTCAGTTACTATGATAAATGATACAATTTCAAAAGGGAAGAAAAACAAAATCAAGAAATAGACTTTAATCCCATATGTTTTAATAGAGTCTAAAATATTGGGCTTCTCAAGATTCGAAAAAAGATAGCAACACTAGAAAAAAAGGCATCTTTGTATACCCATTCAACCAGGCTTTCATCTCCCAAAGGTTGGGATACATCTACAGGCTTCCGTCCAGTAATTAGCTCCAAAAGCACAACTCCGAAAGAATATACATCAGACTTCTCAGTCAATTTGCCACTTGAAGCATATTCAGGGGCAACATACCTTACAAGAGGGTGGAAATCAATGTTAATACAGGATTTTGCTCTGAATAGTCTGAATGGAAAATGAAATAGTGAAAAAGAAAAGAGAAGTTTGGAGACATAGTAATGAATGCTCACCCAAAAGTTCCCATGACACGGGTGGTAATATGTGTGTTTGCATCAAGAGCTAATTTGGCTAGCCCAAAATCTGAGACCTAACATTACAAATTAGAGTATAAGATTTGGATGGACATAATAGAACAAACTATCAAACTTTGAATAAGGAGTATAACAGATACCTTAGCTTCATAATTGAAATCTAAAAGAATGTTTGAAGACTTGATATCCCTGTGAATGATCCGAGGGTTGCCTGAAATGTGAATGACATTCAACAGGATTAATAATAAATAATAATAATACAACATCTCTAACCATATCCTACTAGATGAGTCAGCTACCTGCATCAGTTGATGCCATTGAGTTCTAAAATTGATACAAGTCATAAAATTATCCATATTTGACTGGATTTTAGGTTCACAGCATATTAACTAACTCGGCTGTCCTATTTTATGTAGCACGGATACACTGGACACGACACTATGAGTTTATAGAAATTCATTGTATTTGTCCTTTTTAAAATTGTGTTAGAATTGTCAAATATCCAAAAAATTATCTATTTGATTGGACACTTCACCGATTCGTATCGTACGCGGGTCAGTATCCAATAAGTGTCGGACACAGGAACAAACCAGTTAAGAAGTGTGTCCGAGCTTCATAATTTTGTCCAATCTTGTTTATGATAAATTTATGACTAAAAACCCCTATATTTGGTTATGTGGTTCCCCCTTTTGTCAATTATTACTAAAGAGATTTACTACGAAATGACTTCTAAAATTTAGTTTATATATAAATTAACTTTATTTTATGGAGAAGTTAATTCACTTTTATTTTTTATTTTTCTCTCCAAAACATGTGTTTGTTGAATAATAAGACCCTTCTTTGTCAGGAAAAGTTTATGCATGATGTCCACTCTCCTAGCTCCCAAAGTACAACTACTGTCTACGCTAAAACGTTTTCTATCACCCTCATCAATTCACATTCATTCAAATTCCGGACTAGAGTTAAGCCAATTCCAAAAATTAAAATTTGCAAAAAGAAAGTGGAGTGATAAGCATTTATGTGCAGACAAGGAAAAAAAAAAGGATTGATAATTACAGTCTTCATGCAGATAAGCTAGTCCTCGGGCTGCACCAGCTGCAATTTTAACACGGTTTGCCCATTCTAGCACAGGCTGGCTTTCCCCTGCAAATTACAATTTCAGTTAACAATCTAAGATAATCATCAAACTGAACTGAATCATTCCTTTATCAGAAAGATGGAGTTTACCATGTAGATGGAAGTAAAGGGTATCGTTAGAAACGAAGTCATAGACAAGTAGTCTTCTGTTGTCTTCAATGCAGTATCCCACTAAAGAAACCAAATGGCGATGATGTATACGACTGATAATTTCCACTTCAGCTTTGAATTCTCTCTCTCCCTGACCTCCACCAATCTTCAGTTCTTTCACTGCTATCTCTCTTCCATCAGGAAGCTGTCCTTTATACACACAACCAAATCCCCCCTCACCCAAAAGATTTTGACTTGAGAAACCATTTGTGGCCTTGATTAGTTCTTCGTATGAAAACCATGATCTTGAGTGGCCTAGTCCACCAGGATCAGATGGTGTGTACACAACATCACTGCCAGAGCCACTTTGTACAAGAGGAGCTGAGGAGTGTGTCTTGAAAAAGGATGAATCTGGACAAAGTCACACACTTCAATGAATTTAATGCCAACAAATCGGCTAAGGTTTAACCTTCTTAGATTACGAAATGGTTCAACCAATCTAGCATATGTATTAAGAAGTGGACTTTAAATCTAATTCAACCTCATGAAATGTTCTAATCTTTAGTTGATATACAAACAATATGAACGAACAATAAACTGGTTCAAGCCACATAACAAGAGTGAATTTACCTGATTCAGGAGATGAGGCCAGAGTGGATGGCATAACATAACCACCATTCACAGGAATCTTTCTCTTTTGCCTCCTCATGCACCACATAAGAACACCGATGAAGCCAAGAAGCAGAAATCCACCCACCACACTAATAGCCACTACACCAGCAGTGCCAATTCCATCTCCACCAGGGGTTGAGTCTGATGTCGCATTGGGAGGCGGGGATGGGGGCGATGGTGGCGGTGGCGGGGCCAATGGAGTAAGTGAAGGTGGTGATGGAGGTGATGAGCTTGGCGTAGAATTTGAAGGTGGAGGTGGTGAGGAACTTGGTGTGGGAGGAGGACTAATGCTAGAAGGAGGGTTGGAGGGTTCAGGTGCTGGCGGCGCCGATGACCTGGGTGGCGGCGCATGCGCTGCTGGTGGAGGCGAATTTACCGGCGGCGGCGACCTAGTTGAGTTACTGGGGGGCGGTGCAGCCGGAGCAGGCGGTGAATTTCGTGGTGGCGAGGCTGGTGGCGGCGTGGTGGCCGGAGGAGGTGGTGAATTTCCCCGCGGCGGTGGTGGTGGGGTGTTGTTAGGTGGTGGCGCTGATGGTGATGGTTGTGGGGGTGGTGGTAACGGTGGTGGAGATGTGTTATTAGGAGGGTTTGATGGTGGTGGCGGTGAAGGAGGGCTTCTTGATGGAATTGGTGCTGATGGTGGGGGTGGAGGTGGAGAGCTCGGTGTCACCGGTGGCGGTGGAGATGGAGAGCTCGGTGTCACCGGTGGCGGTGCATCCGGAGCTGGCGGCGGAGATGGCGGTGGTGATGGTGGAGGTACTGAAGGAGGGGTTGTTCCAGACACGGGGGGAGGTGAAGAACTGGGCGGCGATGACGGCGGAGAAGATGGCGGAGAAGCAGGTTGTTGTGGCGGAGAAGTGGAAGAAGGGGTTTGTTGCGGAGGAGGAGTGGTGGTGTTGGAGGGTGAGGGACCAGTGTTGGAGGAGGATGGCGTCTGTGACGGTGGCGAAGCCGTGGATGCCGCCGGCGACGGCGACGCTGCCGACATGTGACGTCTCAATCTCAACACAAAGCAAAGTTCTAAACTTTAGATCCCATAATAACAATAATAACAACCAAAATTCTTAGAGCCCAAGCAAAGATGAAAGCTTTGGATGAATGCAAGCAATTATCACCAAACTTTAACAACCAAAACCAATGTCTCAAGTGTCACACCTCAAAATCTTGTCACAGAACAAAACCCAGATCACAGAACAGTGCCAATCTCTGCATCACATGGGAGGTTCATAACACTCAATATTCCTTCTTCAATGTCAACAATATGGTTATTTATGGCACTTTTGTTCCCCACAATCTACGAAGATTCTTTTGTTGTCAGATTTTGCTGACATGGTGGGAGCACCCAAAGCAGCACTAGGAGAAAGAAGAAGCAAAAGGGTCCTCCCTAAAACCTCAAATACCTTTTCTTTCTCCGCCTTGTTAGAACAGTGCCTAAGAAATCTTGAACGCGTTTTCGTGTTGTGAGTTGAAGGCAATAAACATTGATGAAAAATTCAACATAGGAGAAGATGTTTGAATTGAGGGTGTGTTAAGTTTATCTGTGTCGTGTCTGCATAGGCTAGGCTTCCATGGGGTCAGGAACACGGTTAGACGATCTGTGTTGTGGTGTGGGGTCGCAAATCCAAAACCCACGTGACAGCAACTCCCCTGAATGCTACCTCACAATTCTCTTCTTTTATAACCTCAACACCACATAAATGTATGTTCTTTTTTCAATCATAATTTCTCCTATGATAATAAAATAATAAAAAGATTAGAGGGTTATGTCTTTAAATATATAAAAAGATAATAATTATATCTATACAACTTAATTTCATATTGATCACTGAATTTTACAACTTAATATAAAAACATCCTAGAAATATAATTATATATTAAATTAGTTATTATACATTGTAGCTTTATAAGAAAATGGTCACACCAAATTTAATAAAAAAAAAATTATTTATAGTAACTTTTACTCCCTCGATAATAAAATAATAAAAAATCGTTTTTTAAGTAATTAATTTGTGATACCTTAAAAAAATTATTAAATAAAAATTAATTTTAAAAATTAAAAAAATTATTGATTTTAAATTATTTTTTATTATTAATAAATAATTTTTAAATTAGTATCTAATTATATGTTTTAAGGAAAAAAATATATTTTTTTAATAAATTTGATTTAATCTCTCATTTTTTTTTTAGTTTTATACGATTATATAATATCTAACATGATTTTTATATATAAAAAAATTACCCCTTAATTATTACTTTTGTCTTTGAAATCCATGTCGCAAGGTTTGATACTATTTCTTATGTTTGCAACATTTTTCTATGTGTAAAAAAATGTGATTTGATACTTGAACAAGTAGTAGATAAAAATATATAATTAACAATAACTAGATCACATCATCAATAATAAAATTAATTAATGTAATTTGTCATTACTAATGACCTTTTGGTTCTTGACTTAATTTTTTAGTGGATAATCTCCAGCTTTGGTTTCGTAGACAGATTATTTTATGAAAATGAACCATTTTATAGTATTATTTAGCAAAGTGGGGATTTAATATTGAACTTGGACATGCATGAGATTAAGAATAAAAGATTAGAATAACGTGAACATGTTCACATTATTAATTAGTAAATGCAAAAAACAAAAAAAAAACATAAGATAGTAAACTCTTACTTTTCTTCTTTTTTTAATGTTCTTGTTCTTGTTTTTCTATGTTATTGCAGCATTCATGAGTGAGTTTTGTTTTATGATCATTTTGTTGGTTAAGAAAATTGTTGTTGTAGGTTGATTATTGGAATTTATACATCAAATTAGCAATTAAAAGAATAGTCTTTCTTAACTAACTTATATTTATCAATTTAACTAGTAATATATTAAATTTGTTAACAATTTTGTATTTTTTTTATATTATTGTTAAAAGTTATGGAAACTTATATCATCTCACTGTTTTTACTTAATTAATCTAAATGACTATACTGTATGTTAGTCCTCTTTTCTAATCTTCATGAAAGAAAACATGACTTTATTTTGTTAATTTATAGTATTTATTATAAAGTAATAAAAGTCTAATAATAATTTGAAATGATTAATGTATCAAACATTTTTAAAAAGTTTGTAAAAATATAAACAAATTTTCAAAACAATATCTTATATACAGTGAAAAAGTAGAATATCCTTGTGTAATTTTAAATAAATGTTAATTAAATGTTAAAAATTTCTCATCAACTAGAAATAAGGTCAATAGTATATAGGTGAATGCAAATCTCACCTTACATATCGGTTTTGTAAGGTTAAGTTAGGCTTAAAGTTTACTTTTAATATGGTACTCAAGTCATTTAGAATCTATTTGAGCATGAGTTTGTTGAGTCTGACATAGACTTAAAGTCAATTTCTTAAGATGGTATTAGAGTTATTTAGAATCTCTCATAACAAAAGTTTGTTGAGTTTATCGTATCATCTTTTATTAGACCGATATCTAATTACATATAAATGTATAGTCTCACTCATGAGTTACTTGGTCTGGATGTGAGGGGTGTTGCAGATCTCATATCTGCTAGATATAAAATCGATTCATAGTATTTAACTGATTTGTCAAAGATATTTCTCACATATTTTAGGATATGAATGTGACTCACTATGTGCTATTTTAACTGTTATTAGTGTCATTTATTGTGTGCCTTAAGGTGATTTTTGACTTGGTCAGTCGGTCATCAGATCCAAGATTGGATCGTCTGGTACCAATCGGTACAATTACAAACCTCAACTTAAAATTGATTTTAAAAAGGTTAAATTAAACTTTGTACTTCTTAATATTTATTAATAAATAAGAATGTATTAAAAAGGAATGTATAATTATTTTGAGGTGGAAGATCTTTTTAGTGAAGCAAAAGTGATTATTGGTTATGAAAGTGCAAAACCTAGATTTGGTTGAATTAGAAAGTAATGATTGTTAGATGATGAATGCAAGTGGACATGTGGACCACCTTCTCCATCAAACCTTCTTTCTTTGCCTACCCGTGATCATCAAATATCCTCTCACACACCAAAATCCTTTAATTTAAGGTAAGATTTTGAATCAACACCTTCTTAACACTCATTCCAAACCTTCAAATTTGTCCCACTTTTTAGCTTTTTTTTTTTCCTTTTTTTAGTCTCTTTCAAAGTTGCGTTTCTTTTACTTTCTTACTTCTTCTGCTTTTCTATTTCCTTCATTTTATGTTTAGGAAATTTCTTCAAACACTTGGTAGCTTTTAGTGGAAAAAAACTACGTCTTATTTGGTCCACAGATAATAGAAAAAAAAGTATTGTTATATATTTAGAATAATTAAATAAAACTCTTAAATGTACTTCTTTTCGATGTTATTATAATCCAATAGATTATTAATGTTTGTTCCATCAATCACTATTAAGTATAAAGTTACCAAATAGAGTATCAAAGTTATTTTTGCAACTTATTTAAAAAATATTTTAATAGTGTGTTTAGATGAAAGTTTCTTTAAAGAGTAATTTATTTTTATAAAAATTGAAATGTTTCATGATAAAATATTTAAAGAGAAATTGAAATTTTTGAAAATTATAACAACATTTATTTAGATAATTTCAAATTTTATCTAAGATTACTTTCCACCGATGTCAATCAGGATTTTTTTTATTAATATTTATCATAATGTACATTGGGATTATTTTTCGACCAACACTAATCAAGGTTTTCTCGACTAATATAGACAAAGTTATTTTTTTTATGCCACCAAAGTTTTTTTATTGATGTTAATGACATTATCTTTTTATTGATGTAATTTAGAATTTTTCAGTAGATGTTTATATTTCAGTTGACACATTGAAATTATTATTTTTGTTGATATAAGTCAAGATTATTTCTTAGGTAGTTTTTTTGACCAATGTTGATGACACTATTTTTTATGGATGTCAACTACATTTTCTTCGTTAGTAATTATTTGATGATTTTTTATTTATTTGGTATTACTTAATGATAATTATTCTATTTGATGGTCATTAAAATACTATATCCAAATAAAAAAATAAAATGCAATATATATTGAAATGTCATTCATAAATTACATGCCTTAATAGTATAAAATGTTTGTTTGATTTTTTTTTCATCTCTATTTTTATGTGTTTGATTGTATTTTTAACATGAAATACCATATTCAATCGAATAGTGGATGAATACACAAAAAAAATTATTTTAATTTTTTTTATAATTTCTTTTGAAATTTTTATTTTCATTTTTTTTTTAAATTATTTATTTTATTATAAATTAATATTTTGTTGGAATTTAATTTCATATTTTGTTTTTTAATATTTTCTATTTTTACAATTTTTAAATTAAGTTAATTATCTGCCAAAGTCAGCTTACGAGTCACTCTACTTGCTTAGCAGTAATTAATTAATTCACTTGTAAAATTAAGGAAATTAATCATTTTAGTAAATAACATTAAATTTGTTCTAATTAAATAGATTAACTGTGTATCAATCTAGTTTTCCACTAATCATTAAAAATGCAAATTATATAATAAGAACACAACTTTGTAATAAAGGTTTTAAAAATAAAAGCTTTAAATATATATATATATATATATATATATATATATATATATATATAATAAGAATACAACAACTTGTGCCTACCTACAACCGATGATTTTTTTCTCTTTTAAATAAAAAAAAGTTCATTTCATTTTATATATATGTCTAGTCTGCTTATTTTTATTTTTTAAGTAAACTTTATCTATTTCTTAAATAAGTGATTATTTAAAAATTTATTTATTTGTTTTAAGTTTAACTAAAATTGATCCTATATTTCACTATAAGAATTATAAAAAATGAACACTAATATCTGTTTCCATTGTATGATAATATTTATTGGAAAAACAAAATCCACTTGAAGGTGATTTTGTTTGTTGAAGATGATTCATGGTTCTAAATTAAAAATACAAATTATTCTCTTATCTTTTCATCTTCTTTTTCCTTTTTCAATGGACACATGAGAAAGCCATTGTTCTCTGCAATTAAAGTTCTCTTCATTAACCTTTAGAGTGAGAGTTTTAGATGCCATTTTCCTTCTTCATCTAAGTGTCGGTGATTCATAAATGTCTCATTCAAGGTTTATCACTACTAATAAAAAAATCTTATTTATTATTTTCTCTTAAGGTTATTTGAAGGTTTTTTCAAAAAAATGTTATATTTTTTCTTTAATAAAATAATCATAAGATTCTTTCTTTTATTCTTTTTACTTTTACATCAGTATATATGATTACAAATTAGATGAAAAATATGATAAAATTATGTAAAAGAATAAAAGAGTTGATAACATTGATATTGATGCTATTATTAGTTGAGGTTGAAGAAATTAATTATAAAAGGTTATATGTTTTTATAACTTTCAGTAAAACCTTTTTCAATTAATTTCTTTAATCTTGAAGTGTCAATAACATCAATATTAATTTATATATATATATGTATATATATATATTATAAAAATAAAATATTTAAATATATGATTTATTATATATTGTATTAAGATTATACTGTAGTAAAAAAATTAATTATGTACAAACCTTTTTCAATTAATTTTCTCAACTCTGAAATGTCAATAACATCAATATCAATGTTTATATATATACATATATATGATTTTTTATTATATAAAATTAAAATAATTAAATATAATATTTATTATATTGTATTAAAGTTACATTGTAGTAAAAAAATTAATTATATTGTAGTCTAAATAAACTTTTACAAAAGCAACTATATAAATCAGCATTTACTATATCTCACTATAACATCTTTGAAACTACTCAATTTTCATTGGTTCCTTTATTTTTAAAAAGTAATGCTCTTATTGACTAAATTTTCTGCCAAATGCAAATTTCTCATTGCTTACTTTATTTATTTTTTAAAATTATTGACTAAATTTTCTTTTGACTATATTAGAAATGACATATTTCTTTTCATGTCTTTTGCAGTACTGAAGATTTGATGGGTCATGGTTATGCATAAAATACTATTTGTGCATATGATTATAACATATTTGTTTCTATTAATCAGAACTCACAAAAGTGATATAATGGGACAAAAAGTAAATAAAGTTTTATGAAAAGCAACATCACATTCTAAATACAAATTGGATTGGGCAGTATGATTCAAGCAAAGATGGTAATCATTTTCCACTGTCATTAATTAATTTTTTTTAACCATATTATTGATATTTAGTATCTGTTATTTGACTCTCTTAATAATAATAATAATAACTAATGTTCATTGAGAAAATAAATTGATTATTTTTAGTGAACCTCTTCTCCTTCCTAATTTAATAATATTTTTTATAAATTCAAAATTTTACTTTCTATTATAAATTTGAGACCCCATTTTCTTAATGTGTGTTTTGGACATGATTGAACTTACGGTTAGGGTGTGAAAAAAATCCAATCCATAATTATTCTTATTAGTTTTAATCCATTAAAATGGATTTATTTTAAATTCAAATTTAATTCATTTAATTGGATACAGTTTTGGATTATCCAAATTGTATTTTGGGATGAATTTTGACTTGGCCCGATCCAAGTTAAGCCAAGACAATCCAGTCGAGCAGGTCCGGGTCGATGTCTAATTGAGCAGTCCCGGGTCCATATCGAGCCGAGCGGGCCCATGCCGATTTCAAGCTGAGCGCACTCGGGCCGTTGTCAAGCCGAGCATTCCCGAATCGATGTCGAGCTGAGTTGGCCCGGGCCGATGTCAAGTCGAACCCGGACCAATATCGAGCCGAGCAAAGCTCGGACTGATGTCGAGTCGTCGGGCCCGCGTCGACGGCCAAGCCAATGTTGAGCTGAGCAAGCCCAGGCCGATGTCAAGCCGAACAGGCCTGGCCTAATGTCGAGTGGATTGAACTCGGACGACTCGACATTAGCAAGGGCCCCATCGACTCAACATCGACCCGGGCCCGCTCCACTTGACATAGGCTCAAGCCCGAACGAGTCGACATCGGCCTGAACCCGGATGACTCAACATCGGTTTGGGCCCAATCGACTCGACATCGGCTCGGACCCGGACGACTCGACATAGGTCTGGGCCCGGATGCCTCGACATCAGCTCAGGTCCGCTCGTCTTGATATTGGCCCGGGCCTGCTCGACTCGACATTGGCCAAGGCCCACTCCACTCGACATCGGCCTGGGCCCGTTAGGCTCGACATCGAACCGGGCCCGAGAGATTCAACATTAGCTTGGGCCCAATGGACTTGACATCGGTTCGGGCCCGTTCGGCTCGACATCGATCAGGGCCAAATCAACTTGACATTGACTCGGGCCCGCTCCACTCGACGTCGGCCCGAGCCCGGGAGTCTCGACATTGGCTCAAGCTCGGTCGACTCAACATCGGCCCGGGCCCAATCGACTCGACATTGGCCAGGACTCAAATGACTCGACATAGACTCAAGCCCGCTGCACTCGACATCGACCCGAGTCCGTTCGGCTTGACATCAGCCCGGGCCTGGGAGACTCGACATTGGCCTGGGCCCAATGGACTCGATATCAGCCCGGGCCTGGGAAACTCAACGGTTCGGGCCTATTCGGCTCTACATCGACCAGGGCCCAATCGACATCGATCTAGGCCCGTTCGACTTGACATGGGCCCGAGCCCAGAAACTCGACATTGACTCGGGCCCGTTCGAATTGACATTAGCCGAGCTTGCTCAGCTCAACATTGGCCTGGGCCCGTTTAGTTCGACATTGGCTCGAGCCCGTTTGGCTCGATATTGGTTCAGGCCCGTTTGGCTTGACATCAACACGGGCCCGTTTGGCTTGACATCAGCACGGGCCCAACGACTCGACATTAGCCTAGGTTTTCTCGGCTCGATATTGGCCTGGGCCAGCTTGGCTCGATATCGACCTGGGCCAGCTCGGCTCGACATCGACTCGGGAATGCTTGGCTCGACAACGACCCAGGCGCGCTCAGCTTGAAATCGATCCGGACCCGCTCGGCTCGAGATGGACCCGGGACTGCTCGGTTAGACATCAACTCGGGTCAGCTCGGCTTGACATCGACAAGATTGTCTTGGCTTAACTTGGATCGGGCCAAGTCAAAATCCATCTCAAAATGCAATTTGGATAATAAAAATATGTATCAAATCTATACCTAATCCATATCCAATTAAATGGATTGGATTTGAAATCCAAAAATATGGAATTGGATATGAAATCCAAAAATATGGATTTGAATTTTATATAAATTCATTTAAATGAATTAAAACTAATATGGATAATTTGGATTTTGTAATTTGGATTTTTTTTTTCATAAACCCTAAACTCTAAATATGGTTAAAGTTGTATTTGACATTGGAAAAGTAGCTCCAATGAAGATTATTTCGTTTTTAGAAAATAATATAATTTATGTCTACAAGTCATCATAAAAAATTAACAGAAAAAAATACAGTATATTTTATGTGAAGACATTTAAAATAAATTTCGTGTTCGAGAAATTCTTTATATTTTTTTTCAATTTTCAATTATTTTAAAAATCTGAAACAACCTGAAATTATATTACAAAATAAGCTTTTAGTAAAATAGACCTTTTTTCTAAATTTCTTTCTACTAATAGTTAAAACTCACTAATTTGTAATCTTTAATCTAAACTAATAATAAATTTTAATGAATCCCTTTTTCTCACCTTCACTAAAAAAACTGTGTAAATTACATCAATGTGTGTAATTAAAACATAATTATTTTAGCTTCCATAAAAAACATTGTTGTCATTATCTGTTCAAACTAAAATTTAATTAATTATTCAGTGCCTGACTATTTGATTAAGAAAAGATTCATATTCAATTTGACTTCTAAAACATCACTAATAATCATTACATACAACTTCCAACTATTTTAGACAAATTACAAAAAGTGTTCAATACTTGCCTAAATATTTGATATTAATTTACACTACCAATGTTGACAAAAAGAAAAAATGAAGAGAAAAGCTAAGATTAAATGTGTCACCAAGAAAGATAAAATGATTCCAAGTTAAAAAAAAAAGAACTTATCAGGCAGGGACAACAGATAGATGTCACCATAAATTATGTTAAAATTCCAGAACCGGTTCTGCAAAAAATCATGCTTATTGGTTCTGGTTTAACTTACCTTTTCTGTTAATCTGGCCAACCATAATCACTCAGCTCTATATCAACTTAGCCCTTTTTGCTGATAATGATTTTCTTCTTGAGATGATCTCAGCAGCCCAACTTTTTCCTATTTCAGTTTGAAACTTCCCTGAAGACCAGGTAAAAGATGAAGTGATTGACAAAGGTTCAAATAAAATTTATGAGCAATTCATTTATAGCTAGAGTTTCAACTCTACCTGCAGTTGAAAGGAAAAATTCATCCAACACTTTTCCATGTTCTGCACAAGATATATAAAATTTGAGATACTTGGCATTCCAAGGCGTAAAATGATGAAGAGTATGTAGCAAAAGCTAAAGTACCATTCACTTTGGGAAGAACTATCAATTATCAACTCATTCAATAATAAAAGAGCTGGAGGAATTCAACTGTCTCAAGAATTCCAAACTTAAAGTGGTGTCACAGTAGGAATTCAACGGCCATATGCAATATATCTATTTATAACGTACCTATTTCATACTCCAATGCTTGTAGAATCAGTTCAACCTGATCAGAATGTTAGGAAAAGGACAAAAATACAATTAGAAATGAACTGCAGTGTCATGAAAGCATAAAAGGCAATGTATGTAATTTACACTTTAACTATGATATTTTTTGCCTAAATTTGTTACTAAAAGTTTTAAATCCCTTATATATAACAACTCTCATGTTTCCCTTAATTATAAAAAAAAATTTGGCATGTAGAGGTCATGTGCCATGTCATGTCTGTGCAATATTTTTTGCCAAAACTGTACCAACTGAATATATATAGTTTTTTTAATTCTCTGCAATTAATTTTGTATAGCCGGTATTCAGAGAATCAAGATCTTTTCTTTATGTGTGGAACATACTATCTGTCCTAGTCTCCGACCATAGAAGACAAATCTAAATTTCTTTATTTGGTAAATTCTGTTGGATTTAAGAAAAAAACACAACTGATTGTTATAATGTAAGCTTTGGAAACTTGATGGGTGTACATCATAGGATTTGAACTTGGTGGTGCATTAGAGTTGATATGGATTGTTGATGCCCAGAAGAGGAGGAGGAAAAATGGAACATGAAAATTTATTACTAAAAGACTAACTAACTATACACTAACATACTCTAACAATACATGGGATTCATTACACTGTACTTTGAATCTAAGTGTTAGTCTTTTACTTTGACTAAATTGAATTTATAGGCCTCATATTCCTTTCTCTCAGCCTTATCTGATATAGCACAGAAACAAACATTAAGCCACTTATTCTTGCAGTGGAAGAGTTAGACAGCTAAATTCCTATGGAAAAATATTATTGGGATCCTAGGTGAGCATTGGGTGGTGTGCACTTGTATATTGAAGGCAGTTTCTGATGGTTTCATATAAAGGACATGTCATTATGGGAAAACTGATAAAAACAGTTTTCATACTAGGGAGCATATTTGTACCTTGTCAAAATCCTTCACAAGATTGGCCTCTAAAGAAGAATTGTTTTCATACTCTGCCCAAAGTTCTTTAATCTCTTCAGCTGCAATAAGACAAAAAGTGACCTTCAGTAAATTTGAGGTCAAATTTGGAATCTCAGTAAAAAAATTCAAGAAAAATAATTTATGAAACCTCTCATCCCTCCACCAAGAAGTTCACACATTTTGTTCAAAGCTTCCTGCTCCCTTCTGCTCTTTTCAGCCTTGGGCACACCATCAGAAGGTGTTATATCTCCTACAATAGCTGTTGAATGCAAAACCAAAGTCAAACTTCAATAAATTATAAATCACCAATGTATCAAAGAAGACTTGATACCTTAACGAATTCCTATGTATACTTGAAGAAAAACAATGTGTTCAGTAATCACAATCACATACAACTAATTAAAAGTTCATATAACAAAGTCAAATAATCCAACGTACTTTAATTGAATCCTTTTTATTTTACATATTATAATGAAATATGTAATACAGCTGAAAATGAAATGCAATACCTTTTTTCAAATGTTTATCAGGCTATGTTTGGTCCACTTTCTTTTCCAGCTTAAAAATTACTTTAAAATTAAAGCTCAAAATAAGAGCTTTTAAAAATAAAGTAGAAGTTGTTTTGACAGTTTTCACTTCTTGAGCAATTCATCCAATGTAAAATTTTCCACTAAGATTTAACATAAGGAAATACAGCAACATTTCAATCAGAGGAAACGAGAAAGATACCTTCTGCAATATCATGCACGAGTGCTATTTTAATACATCTGTACAGCAGGAAAAAAGAGTTTAAAGAGAAACTCAAGGGGATAACCTAAAGCAAATCTAATAATAAATATAAATAAAAGGAATCTTACTACAACAAAAATAAATCTACAAAGATAAGAAAGTTTTGGACCAAAATCAGTGAGGTGAGAAAAAAATATACTTGCTCATACTATTACACAATTAGACAGATAATATTCACAAGGGAAAAACAATCTATTATTTTGGGTTATAACGAGAGTGTATAGCTTACATTTGCGTAAGCTGTCTAGACTGAACTGAGTACAAATTACAGATCTCATAGAAAGAGAAATATCTCACTAATCTGTGACAACAACAAATTACCTAGCAGCTTTGCAAATGGATTAGAGGGGTCAAGCTTGAACAGGAACTTTGAAAAGGGAAATTCATTGTCCAGCCATGATTTAACGCGAGATTTTATTTTTTTTAAAAGAGGAGAAATAAAACAGCAAAACAGTAGAATGGTATGGCCCTAGCTTAAGTCAATATCTCTAGCAGCACAAATTGTTTCTTATTTTAGGTTATTCTTTCTAAGAAAGGCTGGTTCAAAGTGGTAAAAATGATCTATTGCAGGATTTGCAACTTAAGCCATAAAACAAGCTAACACTGAAAACTTAATAGTTAGTACATTGTTCAAAACCAATGTCGTTAAAATTGCAAACTCGCATGATTCTGCGAGTATGGAAGAGGAACCAAGCTAATATGGAGGGTGGATCCCATGCTGCGCTGAATCGGAGCGAGTATGCGATGACGCTTGCTGAATCGGGGGATTGTGGGTTGTGTCGATCCTTCTCGTCTTCTGATGCTAGGATTTGATGGCCCATTATTGATTAAAAAAATCCGACTCAACCTAGAAAAGGTTCAACACTCATTACCTTTTTTCTGCTAGGGTTGCAATTGCAAATAAAAAACGAAGAAGACCCACGAGGCATACGTAGAGCCTTCATGAGTCACGACCATCGTCGACACTGCAGCACTCATCGATGGTCACCACCTTCGTAGTCCCCGACGCTCGCTGCCTTTGCAGTTCCCGAAGCTTGTTGCCTTTGCAGTTCCTGAAGCTTGTTGCCTTCGCAGTCCGAGGCGATCACTTCTATTATCCTTCTTGCTTCTGTTTTGCTTGCCGCTCTATTCCTTTTGTTGTAGTGTTTGTCGGTCGGTTCCTTTGGTTGTTTTGCTGGTTGCTCAATTTATTTAGAATTTGAAGGGAAAAAAAGTGGTGTCAAGTGGTTTAGGTTATGCTCCTAGAAGAGGAAGTGGAATTGGAGCAAGGACTGATCTAGCATGGAGTCATTATGTTTCTATTGACGGGAAAGCAAGAAATGTGAAATATAACTATTGTGAGATAGTATTAACCGGTGGGATTTAAGCATCATCTAGCAAGGACTTCAAAGGATGTTGGAGCATGTATAGCCGTTCTTAAAGATGTTAAAAAATTAATGTTGGATGTGGTTTCTGTGCACAACAAAATTTGATTAAAAAAATCAATAGCTAGAGAAGGCTTTATGGGATAGTATAGTAGCATAGGTGAGTTAGAAAAAGACTAAGTCAAGAAGAGAGTGAGGAGTTGTCAAGTATTTTCAAGAAAAGGGGTGTTCATACTACTACCAATGTCATTTTCAAAAAAAGTGATAGGAAGGATGCGTGTCAAGAAATTGCTCTATTTTTTTAAACAATGTTATTCCATTTAATGTAGAAGAGTTCAAGAGGATGCTTGAGTTGGTTGCAAAACATGGTGTCGTATTTAAGCCACCATCATACCATGAAATTAGGGTGAAATATTTGAAGCAACAAGTTGAAAAGACCAATCTGATCTTGGAAGTACATAACCTATTTTGGAAGAAAAATGGGTGCACAATAATGACATATGGATGAACTGATAGGAGGACTATAATATTTTGTGGTAAATAGTCCAAATGGGGATGTCTTTTTGAAGTATATTGACATTTCTAACATATGCAAAACAACTGAAAAAAAAAAAAGCAGGATGATGGATGATGTTGTTGAGGAGGTTGGATAACAGAATGTCATCCAAATTGTAACCGATAATGCAGCAAATTACAAGGCAGTGGAGAATTGTTAATGCAAAAGAGACGAAAGTTATTTTGGACACCTTGTGCAGCCCACTGCATTGATTTAATGTTGGAAGATTTAGAGAATCATGACACAATAGTATTATTCTGTATCCCCTTTCCAATCCTCCCAGGATCCTTGAGTTTCACAACATTGTTCCAAACATTGAATGAATGCAAGAACCCATATAATTTACCCTTTAGTCTTCAAGGACATTCTAAAGATTTATCAAAAACGCCAATAAAGTAAACCAAACCGAATATAACAAAGCATGGGATAGAAAGGAAATAATGTAAAACATAAAGGCCACGACTACTTAATAGAAGACACAATTCATTGAAACCTTTCAACATTCATCAAATGGAACACATGTTCCAAGCTAAGTGATTTCAATATCCAACCAAAGACAATACTAAAGCAATGTACCCTACTTTCACAGCTTCAACCATGGAATCTAAGCATGCATCTCATAATAAAACAAAACAACAAACCAACAACAAAACAGAAATGAGCATCACACAAGTATGTATATATTGAGAATTTCAATGTAAACCTTTCTCTATTCAATCCTGGAACATCACCAGCAATCAACGCCATTAAAGCCATGCGGTACATATGATCAGCAATCGATTCAGCACCTTTTATCCCATGATTAACCCATCCTTTCCTTTTTGTGGTCTACAAGGCATATATATATGACAGAGAGAGACCATATTACTTTTTTTCAGTATAAAAAATCTAAAAAATACTAGGATACAAATGTATAGTACAAAAAAGAAAAATCTTAAGCTTCCTAAGTCAAAGTGTGCACATTTATGACAGGTATATTGTTTCAGCATATGAAAATGACATGGGAAAGAATATGTTACTGACGATAATGACTCTATTTTAGTTTATGTGTTTTCATAAAAAAATGTACCGATAGTAAACCTCCAATAAGAGGGTCTATGCTTAGAAGAATAAGAATGACAGCGGTGGAGTAAATCTTAGTGGCTACTAACAGAGAAATAAAAAAAACTGGTAACTGAAAATACGAGAGTAAGAGTGCTGGATCCCTGGTACATAATAAACCTTTACAGTTTAAAGGTTTATTATAGGAGAAAGAAAGGATTAAATAAAGGACAGAAACATTTTTTTATACCTGCTATTATTAGTTGGAGTTTTTTTATGCTTCTGTTACATTTGTTAAAGAAATGTATTTCCCTTCATATAGGTGCCCTGGTTTCAACATGAACAGGGTAGGAAGTTTTTGACTGTGTAAACTGGAAATTCCAATGTAGAAAAAGAGAGTGCTCCTTTTGGGGATGAACGTGTTTACATTGGTCTTTGAAATTCTTGATACTCGGAGAAATAGATATTCCAGTGACCTATTCTTGAGAGAAGGAGGAGTAATTGTTATTCTCACTACAGTTTGGCAATCTCAGAGAGTGAGTCCTAACAAAGTGAATATATTCTTGATTTAAATTGAAGTATCTCAACTAAACTCACTTTATATCAATGATAAACACATTCTTACTTTCTCACTTTACACATCCATTAGAAGAGTTAAATCCTTGTCAGCTTTACTACAAATGCATCTAGTGTTCTTCCCCTAAGTAAATTTCATTTTAACGTTAATAAGATCGAACTGAATATCTATTAGAAATACATTCAATTTCTAAGGCTTCTTTACCATCAGCCTTTTCAACCCTCACTGTTACAAACCAACCCAATAGTATAATTTGAAAGTAGCCACAAACTATCAACAACAAAGAAAACAGCCAATTCCCCAAGAACCCTTCTCATGCAATGGTACTACCAATAAAAGATGCACACACCTTCAACCACACAAGCATGCGTTTCCTTAACCAACACAAAAAGGGAACACTTTCTTACTTTCACCATTTCCAGTACAAGGGGCCATTTGAAAGTGTTCATTCGACATTATAAAACAATGTTAACAGAAAACAAAAGGGCAGGTGACACTCACAAACCTACCCAACCGACGCAACATAAAGAAATGACATCATACATAAGATCACAAAAACCATAGTTTTTTTATTCTTTTCCATAAAAGGGGGTAAAACGGGAAGTCCAAGTCACACATGCAACAGAAGATAGAACCAATGAAACACAAATTCCACAGGAAAAATTAAGTGATTGTTCTTGTGGCATTTGTAAGGTACCTTAAGGCGGTGACAGAGAGTGAGAAAATCAATCACCGACGAAGAAGATGATAACCCAACTGCAGCATGAGAGTGTTTCTTGGCCGAACCGACGGCATCCGAGCCTGAGGCCTGGGACCGAACCGAGACGAGCCTGAGGGTGGGAGTGCGGAAGAAGATCGATGGCGCGAGAAGCGAGCGAGAGAGCGAAGCGCGATGCAGCGCTGGAACGCAACAACGGGGAGTGGGTGAATAATGAATCGCCATTTGTTTCGTTGTTTTTAAGGAAAAAAATGTTTTGTAAAATTTGATGTTGTCGAATGAAGTGAGAGAGAGGAAATGAAGCGTTTTGATCTTTGTGGGACAATGTTTTTTGAGTGTGTTTGGTTTGGTGGCCGAGTCGTGTGATGTTGGTTTGCGATGGTTGGTTAACGATGAAGCTATGTATTGGGGTTAACTCGTGAATGGTGGAAATTGTTTGAACATGACTTCACCTCATATCATATGATTATAAAAATAAAAAATAAATCATTTTAAATTTATTATAAAAAATATTATGTTATGAAAAAATTAAAAGATATTTATACACATAAATCTTTATTATCAATTTATGTATATAATTATGTAATATATATCATGTTTCTGTGTGTTATATTCTAGTATTTGTATTCATGTCGTATCAATATCCGTATTAGTTATCTGTATTAGTATTTATGTTACCTAATTTTGAAAGACTTATATTTTGAAATTAATTCATCAAGTTGATGATTTACAACTTTTGATGATATTGTTTTATTTCAATAAATTAATATTTTATATTTAGATGTATTTAAATTTTAGATATATTAAATCAAATATATTTATTATTTTTTGTGTAACTTGATCTATTATATTCATAACTATATATAATCTACATTAATATGTACAAACAGAAAATTTATTTATATTGATGCTCGTTCTTTATTCATTTTTTATTATACGAAAACATATATAAATTTATTAGTTTTAAATAATTAAAAACTAAAAAATTAGTACAATTTACATATAATTTACAATTTAGAAAATTAATACAATTTAAAATATATTAATGAATATATTTATGTTTATCTATAATAATATTATCTTTATGTTGAGTCAGATGAGGAAAAGATAGGTCAGAGGGAGAGAAAATTAGGAAGAGATTTATCATGACCTTTTATTTTTTATTAAAAATTAATATTTATAAAATTATTTATTATTTTTTGTAAATATTTAAGATAAAAAAAATTTATTTATTTTTTTGAAGATTTTTAAATTAGATAAAAGCATTTTTTTTATTTAATCAAATTACTTTTTTTATATATTTTAATATATATTTAATAAAATAACTTTATATGTTTTAAATTAAACTAAATAAAACATTTCTTTAATTTAATTCCTTTTTTAAAATTTTATCCTTTTTATGTTTTTTAAATTTATTTTATTTCGTTTTGTTTAACAGTTTGGAGTGAGCACAAGGAACAGGAACAGCAAGAGAGAGAGCGGAGGGGTAATTTCATCTTTTAAATACTTTTAGGGGGTGCAGGAAGAACTTTCGGGGTTTCAAAAGGTAACTTGAACAAAGTTTTGCTCTCATCAGCCCATGATCCAAGGGTGTTTCTCCCTGGACCCAACAAATGGCTGCCTGCACCCCAATTATTTGAAAAATACCATTTTATCCTTCTTAAAAATGACTTCCAAATTACTTTTTCTGAAATATTTTCAGAATATAATTTCCAAAACATATTATGAATTACGGATTTATCATTCTAAAAATTAAAAAAATATATTCAAGAAAAAATATTTCATAATAATCTTTTGTTTCAAAATTATCAAGAATAATTCTGGTATTTCAAAAAATGTAAAGGTGCAGGAAGTAAAATGTACGGGTGCAGGAAGACATACGCATGATCTAAATGGGTAATATTTTTTCCTTTGGCCCATTGAAAAACGACGTGACTCACCTTCTCCAAACGACACTGCGTTCTCTAGTATCAGTGGATGAGACGAGAAGAACAAAGCGAGCAGTGAGCGCCATCGGATAATTCGCTACAGAGGTAACGGTTTCTTTCGTTTCTTCAACACACGTTTCCTTCGAAATCCTCTGTTCTTCCATTTATGTAATTGTAGAGAAATAGTTGTGTTGAGTTGATGTTGTTTTTGGGGTTTAAGAATTTTGATTGTTGGTGCTGAACATGCGTGTTTCAACGTTGCCTATCTTAATTTCTCAGAGAACTAGCTCCACATGTTTCACTTCGGGATTTTGTTTTGTTTTAATAATCACATCATGAAAAGAAAATGTTAGTGGAAGGGACTTAATTTTTTCGATTTGGGCTTCATTTTTTATAAATTATAGAAGAAAATGATGCTGGAGATATGTCATTATGTCTCTTGTTGCATGTTTAGTGGCGTGGTAGCTAGTTTTCTAAAAACTGATAGAAGCAATTTGAATTGAAGTCTGATTATGTGAAATGCTAGTGTCTGTGAGCTTACACTTGGGGATTTTGTTTCAATATTCACGTCATGAAAAGCAAACGTGTTGGTGGAAGGGATTTATTTTTCAATTTTGGCTTGATTTGATATGCATTCTAAACTCATTTCAAACCTATTTGATGGTAATTGTTTTCTGGGTCTTATTTGGGGGGAAGGGGTTGTTATGTAATGACTATTTTCTCTTTTTTTTTTTTTGTGAGGTTTTGGTTAAGTTGTTGTTGAAGGTGACAGTGTTTTGTTTTTGCAAATTTTTGAAGAAAATTATGCTGGAGACGTGTCATTATGTCTCTTGTTGCATTTTTAGTAGTGTGGTAGCTACTGTTTAAAAAATTTCGACTTAACCAATTTGAATTGAAGCTTGATTATGTGAAATGCTAGAGTGTAATGTTTGAAACTCGGGGGTAGCTGAGCTGTTTGACAAAAATGAACATTGCACAAGTTACTGCATGCCAGCCTGGGATTTCTGGGAAAAATATATCTCGGTTGCACAAGCTTCATTCAAAATCATATGGTTTACCAAACAGTTTTGGTCCTTGCTCTTGTGCTCTACTCACCGTAAGAGCAAGACAATCGTTTGGCTTGAAATGTTGGCCTATTTCACAATCTCGGAAACCTCTCCATATTTGCTTAGCTGGTGAAAAAGGGATGATGGGAAATGATGATGAGGTATTGCATATTATTTTGACTTTTGCTTTAGTTTGTTGTTGTTAGAATGTCATAACATGTTAAGGTTTAATGTAAACATGCATATAGTACCCTTATGAAATGGAGTGTAATCAATGATTTGGGGTATGTGATCTTTTTGACGAAGAAAAGTCTCCGATCAAGTTACTGCAAGTTGCTATTTTAGTTAAAGAATTATGTTAGGAAATGACGAAGCTAAGCTGCAGGAAGCTGTGTTTTTTGAGAAATATTTTTAGCAGTAGACCAAACAGTTAAATAGAATAGACGAGAAGTAACCCTTTTCTTTTCAATGCCTCTGAAGTACAAAATTGTCATTAATTTTGTCTATCATGGTGAATCTGTGGGAAATGGGAGAGAACTACTCTTTTAGTTATATATACATATTTTCTATTTTAGTTAAAGAATTGTGTTAGGAAATGATGAAGCTAAGCTGCGGGAGGCTGTGTTTTCACAGTAATATTTTAGCAGTAGACCAAACATTTAGAATAAAAATAGACTAGAAGCAACTCTTTTCTTTTCAATGCCTCTGAAGCACAAGAATTGTCATTAATTTTGTCTATCATGAATCTGTGTGAAAGGAAAGAGAACTACTCTTTTAGTTATATATATGTGTGTGTGTTGGGATATTCCTACATTTTACTGACATTATAAATGTAATCAGAATTCCCCATGGAAATCTATTGAGAAAGCTATAGGAAAATTTAAGGGGCAAAATTCAATAGAGGATGTGTTACGGCGGCAAATTGAAAAGGGTGAATACAGTGGTGGTGGTGGCGGGGAAGTGAAACCACCAGGAGGAGGAGGCGGCAACAGTGGTAGGGGTGGTGGTAGTCCTGATGGCTCTGGTGATTCAGAGGATGAAAGCCTTGCTGAGATGTGGAAAGAAAATCTCCAAGTGTTTCTAGCTACCCTTGGCTTTATATTTCTGGTACTCTCTCTCTTTTGATGTGTCATGTGTGCACAAATAAGTTTTTTTTTCATTTAGCTCAATTCTGAAGTATTTGTTTTTATTGTGTGTGAAAATTAAGATTATGAAAACGGGAAGGTGACGTTTAGGTGGAAGTAACATAATAATTGTGTGTATTATTAATGAAAGAAGTCTTCCAAGTTCTACTGGTGTATGATGTAAAATAATGATAGAAGTAGCTAATTGAAGTACATGAGAGTGTAGGAGGCTTTTAAGTTTGTAAAAGATGTCCATATGCAAACTTCTGATGGTATAGAGTCACATTGGACATGAAAAATGATTAGAAGTTAATAGGACATACGCCATTCCTCATTTCTTACACATACTTTTTGCAGTACATTTATATTATCACTGGGGAGGAACTCACAAAGCTAGCTAGAGACTATATCAGGTATATATTCGGTGGAAGTCAGAGTGTTCGACTGAAGAATGCCATGTATCAATGTGGTCTGGTCTACAATACCCTGACGGCACCGAAAGAAGAGGAAGATGACTGCGAGTTTTGGTTGGAGGAGACCATTCTGAATACCCCAACATGGTGGCACGACCCTGCTGATTACCGGGAAGTCCTTAAAAATTACTTTCTATCAGGATCAGATGAGGCCATGGAGATGAGGAATTACTTGGGACTAGAATCAGATGAACATGTTAGGTATTACTTGGAATCAGAAGATGAAGACGAAGATGATGAAGACGAAGATTATGGAGATTATGAAGATGACAATGATGCAGATGACTATTAAATAATTTTTCCCTAGACTCCAGAGCATCCAGTTTTGCTCTCTTTCAGCTATTTTCTCTCAAGTTTAATGGATCTCTGTATGCGTTGTATCATCCTGGTTTTAGTGGATTACCCTTTCCTGCATTTAGGCTTTATATGAACTGAAGTTTATGTGCTGTGTATGTATTTTTTCTATTCATGCTTTTGTTTAATCATTGAATTTGGATATTTTCATCATCTAATTAACATCTAATTTGGTTATTCGTGATTGTTCTCTGTTACGGAGTTGTTGGGTTCATTCTTCTTCCCATTTTTGTTATGCAGAATAGAAATAGTATTTGTAAAAGATTTTTAAAAAAAAAATGGGTTGAAATTAAATATTTCTTTTGAGTGACTTTTTAGAATATTTCAAAAAATATTTTAAATTATTTTTCTAAAGCAAATATTTTCTTTAGAAATTGCTAAAAATTCTTAGCATCTTCTATAAAGAAAGTTGTCAAAAATTATCAAGTGTCATTAACTAACTTTAATTAGCACCCAGATTGATCCCTAAAATCTTCAATCCATCATACAAATTGATCATGATAACACAATCCGTTTGTAGGTAAGGCTTTCCAAGATAATGCTTATATATATTCGAAGATGATTGTTGTAGGTGTTGAGATTGACATGCTCCTATTTTGGATTCGTTACTCAAAGACCATCCTACAATCCAATCACATATGAAATTGATAATCACATATGGTATTATATATTGTAATTTTCACTGGTCAATCATTTTTATTATACCGTCTATAATAAACACATGTTATAGACGCTTAGAGAGTATACTAAAAATTGTAGCTGTATAGAACATTGTTAGAACGGTCAAGATACAAGTAAACTATTCAATTAGCTTTTGTTATCATCAAAGCATAAAAACATAAACTCTACACAAGATTTTTTTGATAATCAGACCATCTATTGAATTATAGATTATATAGTGTCTCAATAGACCTCCTAGGGACTTAACAGACCATCTGGACAAATCATCCAAATTGTCCAATTATCTGTTAGAACAAAAGTCCAACATCCTATAATTAAATGTTATATGGTAAGGCAGTAACATATTTATCAAAAAAGTTTTATTAAAAAAAAGAGATTAAACCTACTTATTTTATCAAAAAAGTTGTGGCCTTTAATATGGTAAGGCACTAACATATTTATAGAGAAAAATATTGATCATATAAGGAAAGAAGTATTACTACACGATAAAGTTCTTTACTATATTAATATGTAGGTGATATTATTTTATGAGTTTTAGTGTTAACTTTTAGGATAGAAGAAGGAGCAAAATCAAATGAAGCTTCCATTGGTATTTCTTAAAGTTTGTAGCAGAAGATGAGACAAAAAGTGGAGTCCATGAAGATGCTAAAAAAAATGGGACGGTGGTGTTTCCCTTTCAAATTACTCTTTTATTGTATCAACTCTGTTCCCTTCTGTTTGCTTCTCTGCCAAGCATATTCCTCCCATCTTCTCAAACTTTCATAATAATCTTAATTAATATTTTTACTCTTTTTGTCTTGATTTATCCTATCTAAATATGATCGGAATAAGTATCTTGAAAAATAATAAAAATGTTTTATCATAAAATATAAAATTAAAATTGGTTATGATATAAGTTATTTCCAATTGGCTAATTGTATATATGAAATCCGTACCTATTTTGACTAGAGAGACTAAAACAAAATTGTTTTAAATTATAAAAATTTTAAGAAAATCAGTTTTAAATCTGAAAGAATAATATACTTAGAGAAACTCCAAATGATACAAGTTACATAACATTCAATAGTTTTTTATATAAAATATATGTTGTTTTTATGAATAACTATAATTACATAGTTGTATTACAATACTCACATACACGAATACACGAAAGTACTTGACCAGCTGGTGTTCTAGCCATCCTTATTCTACATTTCATATTAATTAGTAACATCATTAAGCGATCAATAGATAAATTGGTTCAGTTGGACCGTATTAGTATATAAGGTCTTAAGGTTTCATATTTATAAATAAGAGGTTATCTCCCAAAAATAAGATAACGAAACTCTAATCTTTTAAAACCTTTGACACTCCTATCCTTAAAATTGACTTAAGCATCGAAGTGTCATCGCAAATACCCATACAGAGAAGATCGAAAGAACGATAAGACTGAAGACCAAAACACATAACAAGTGAGGAACACTTCATCCCTATAATAGTACTTTGTAAGAATGCATAGTACCTTAACTTTGTGTGTTAAATTTTAGAAAAAAAAACTAATAGAATGATAATAAGATAGTATGTAAAGATATTACATAATTTTTTTTATGGTAGTTTTAAAAGAAATCTACATGATAAAAAATTTCAATCCATCACAAATGTTTAAGAATAAATTATTTAATTAAAAATCATTAAAAATGTCATGAAACTTTATTATTATTTTTTTCTATACTCATCACTTAAGGGTAGATGAATAATCATATCATTCTAAAATTCTATTGTAGTGTCATAAACTAAATAACAGAAAAACATAAAGAAATAATATGAATATTCTATAAAATTTCATTTATAATATAGAAGGATAAAGAAGGGTTATAATTATAAGCAGATCCCATGAAGTGGTAAAGATAATGAGAATTGGAAAACGTAATACGCAAGTGGAATTTGATGAGTCATAAAGCTTTAAGAGTATATAATAAGGACATAATGCCCTTATTGATTGGGGTAGCAAAAATAGACATAGCAAAGGATGAGTCCTACAATCTCTCTTTCTTCAAATATAAAAACAATAATAAGGTCAATTATGTCGACATGAACCAAATGCATGCATGTGGACCACATATCATGTCTTTGCTAAAAACTTATCCTAGCTCAAAATTACAACATCAAATTTTATATTTTTTTATTAAATTCAAAATTATTTTAATTTTATTCATACCAAGTATTTAATTCAATCTTGCTTTAAAAGTTTGGTCGAACAATTTTAGTGAAACTAACTTCTTCTTTTTTTTCTAACTTGTTTTTATTTATTTTTAGCTATTGAATAAGTCTTTTACATAAAACCTCCCATTATTAATAGTTTATAATTTATGAAATTTATAAAATTTTTTATTCGAAGTCATTTAGATGGAGTGAATTATTATGTATGAAGAATCATTTAATTTTTTTTTATAAAAAACTTTCATGTTAGATATCACTATGTTACTTGACATCTCAGTTAGACTGACACCTAAAGTAACAACAACAATCATTTGTAATCACATGAAAAAAGTATTATTAAAAAAAAATACAAAAATATGGGAGAGTTAGACCAAAACTCATATGTTAACAAAAACGATATATATGTAGACTATATTAATTTGAAGACAAATTTATTTTTAAAAGATATATTTATAATTAAGAAAGAAAGATATATATAAATAATTTTTTTGTCTCAATTTCTTAGAAAGTGAAACTTTTAGTCCCACTCAAACACAAGTCAAGTCAAGAACTACAATATAAGAAAAATTTGTTTTTAAACATATTTTCCATTTCTATAGACAAATTAAATTTCAACATCAAATACATAAATAATATTGTTAAGGTCAATGAAATAATTTACTAATTATTCCTAATAATTTTATTTTAAATACAATTCAAAAGTTGAAACACCTTTGAAAAAGAGTTCAATTTCCATAAACAAAACTTATCATTATCTTACCACAATTCTCTTTAAGTTCATTTATTAACCATATATAATTTGAAGTTATACCATTTTATGAATTTTCTCTTTTTATTTCAACATTTATTGAATTTTGAAAATAAACTTGAATAATCATCACTTGTGCCATTGAATATGCAACGAATTTTGGAATGAAATGGAAAGTTCTTGAATTTTATATATAATATATAGAATGGTCAATGATAGTCTAATATCATTTGATCCCAAAATCATGTGGCCACATGCATATCGAATACCTATCAAAGAAGATTTGCCATGTGAAGCTAAAGAAGCTTCACAAAATAGAATAAACAGAAAAAAAAAAAAGAGTTACTTTATCATCTTCTCAAGCCTCACACTTTAGAGATACCTCTTCCTATGTCTACTTTGATTCAAAAGTTTGCATCTAGATAGCAAAAAAAGTTATATTATTTAATAAGCAAAGTTTTGATTTTGCACAACTTTTTTTTTTACCCAGTTAATTTTTTTTATAATTTTCTATTCACTACGAGAAAATCAATAAATAACAACAAAATTTAGATATAAAAAATAATTAGTCACTATATTAACTAAATGAAATATTAATTTAAAGACTAAAAAATTATTAGTATCTAAAGTGGTTTATATTATTGATAAAAATTTATAAAATAGTTTATAAATTGGTATCTAAATTAGCTACTTAACTTTTAGTTCCTAATATTTTATATTCTAAATTGATTTTAAAAGACTAATAGAGACTAATTTATAATATAAAGTAGTAAGTAGCTAAAACATTGGTAACTAAATGTTAGACACTAATTTAGAAATTATTTTATAAATTTTTATTAATAATAGAAACTAATTTAGATATCAATAACTCTTTTAGTTTATAAAATGGTTTCTAATTTACTCAAATAATTATTTTGGTCTTTAAAATTAGTTTTTATTTAATGATTTTCTCTACTGATTATATCACAAATATTTTGTTTTTAAATTATAAATGCCATTGAGGTGTGTTTACAAATAAAATTATACAAATGGGAGATATGAATTAATGGATGAAAATATAAAGATTAAACCCAACTCATGTTGGTAAAACTCAACCACCCAAAGTGGATTTGATTATTGTTAATTAATTATAGAGGTTTTGTGGACTTGTATCCATGGTGGAACCCATTGCATACATTAATTTCCACATGCTAGTGGGAGATTAGATTCCACATGATAAGAGTCCCTCCTACTCCAAAGGACCATAATAGCAAGTGCCACCCAACTTTTCCATCCTTGGAAAACCAAATTAATTATCATTCCCATAACCTAAAAACCTCCTTCACCCATAGTTTTACACTTCCCATGCACATTCCTCTCTTCAAAATCCAATGCCCTACAACAATCCCACACAAAAAACCCCATAATTCAAAGCCACCACCCCAATTCCAATCAAAACCAACCCACACCATGGCCACAAAAACCCATCAAACTAAACCATCAAAGATCTTCACTTTCATCCTTGTGCTTGCTTTTCTCACCACTCCCATCAAGGGTGAGGAATCAAGGAAGCTTGATGATAATGGTAATAATGAGAAGTGCTCACCATGTGAGGGTGGTTACACTCCACCACCACCAATAGTAGAGTATTTATCACCACCACCAATAATAGAGTATTTATCACCACCACCACCAATAATAGAGTATTTATCGCCGCCGCCGCCATCGCCGCTGCCACCGATCTTGTATCCATCCCCACCACCACCTTCACCCAAGAAACCTCCCTCAACATATTGCCCTCCACCACCATCATCAGCATACTTGTACATGACTGGTCCACCAGGGAACTTGTATCCAGTGGATGAGGATTTCAATGGAGCTAGTCCAAAAAATTTGGCTGTGTTCTTCCCACTTTTGGTGATTTTGTGCAGCATCATGGTGTTTTGGTGATTAGGTCAAGAAATTAGTTCAGATTCATATGTGTACAACAATTATTGATGGATTAAGGTAATAATAATTAATGCTCAAATAATTTTATTTTATTGTTTCAAATTAATGCTTCCTTCTTCTTCCTTTAATTTCTCATCCCAATTTGTACAATAATAATACCAATCATCCTTTTCTAATTTCCCAGAATTCTGAAAACTGTTCTTCTCTGTTAAATTTTTCCTCTCTTTTCTTACCTTACTGGGTTTTCTGATATGTTTGCACGAGATTGGTATTTTATTTATTTATTAATGCTCGTATTTTTTGGAAATGGTATATCACTCCCAATTTAGTTTTTGGAAAAACTAAACAAAATATTTAATTTTAATATAAATAAAAAATTCATAAATTATGTTGTAATCCACTGCAAGAAAATCATGAAATAGAAACCAACGGTTAGAGACAAAAATAATTGTTAAATAGTTTCTAAATTGATGTCTAATTAGCAACCAAGGATCTAAATAATTGGTAGCAAAAATCTTGATTACTAATTAGACACCAATTTAGAAACCATTTAACAATAATATAAACTAATTTAGAAACCAAAATTTTTTTAGTCTCTAAAATGGTTTTTAATTTAGTCACTACAAGAGCCAATTATTTTTTGTCTCTAAAAATTGGCTTCTATTTCATGATTTTTTTTATATTGATCTTAAGTCTATTAAGATATGAACGCATTGGATGAGTAAAGAAGAATGATGTATTTAAATTGTTTTTGACTTTGAATTTTAAGTAATGGCTTTCTTTCTTTCGAGATAATTTGTCTTTAGAAAAAAAATTCTATTTTTCAAGGTCTCCATGCTTCTATCTTAAATTTTTTTAAAATAATATTGTTAAATCAATCACCGCATAAAAATATTAATTAAATTTAAAAGACACATAATAATAATAAAAAATATACTTAAATTACTCTTGACCTAAATTATTAAGTTATGTGAAATTGTTAAACGTACCAAGATAATTTTATATATTAAATCCATACCAATTTATATTTTTAACGAGTATATATATCATATATATATATATATATATACAATTATTTAAAAAGTCATAATCTTAATAATTCATAAACTTATAATAATTTATATTTTTTATCTCTCTGAAACAAATATTCCTCACCCTGAATTAAGTTTGGATTCTGGTTTAGAACCGAGTTTTAACGATTAAACCGGAGCGGAGTTTCCGGTCTGATCATTTGAAACAGAAAACGGATACAATCTGGTCCACCCATTTAGACCGGTTCTGTATTAAACCCGGTTAAACCGGCTAACCGGTCATGTGTGGCTCCACGCACACGTATATAGAAGATAAAAAATGGGTGAGTGAGAATTGGTATCCATTTGTTTGTAATAAAAGATAGAAATATTACATATATATATATATATAATTAAACAAAATATCCAAATTAATCAATATATAACTAAAATTAAATTAGAAAACGAAAATAAACAATTGCCAAATTCATTAAGAATTCTACATTATTTTAGAAGTAAAAAGAGAAATTTAATTAAATAGAATAAATAGAGAATATAAGCAGGTAGCAAGAATCGAACCCCATTATTAAATATAGTAGACATTGATTCATTATTTTGATTTTACATCTCTAATTCAATTATTTTGAAAAATTTGTTTCATTCCTTTTATAAAAAGAACAAGGGATAGAAAACAAAGAAAAGACATTAATTAATTATATCTAACTCATCATCTTATCGCTATTGTAAATATACAATTACAAGTAGTCCAACCAAAACTATTGCAATTAAACCTAACACAATTCCAAATAGAAAAACTTCAATGATATCATTGAAGTCGATTTTTAAATAATCATTGAACAAATTAATTAGTTATAAACTCAATGTGAGAGGTAACAAATGCAATGTAAATTCTAAACGTAAAGAACAAAAAACTATTCTTACAAAGACTAAGTAGATCTTCTTCTCGTGCACAACTAAGTAGTTCATGGAGTTTTGTTGTCCAAGGTATGATGAATGTTTCGGGTATGAGAGTACGTACTTGCAAAAGATACTTCGATATTCAAGTCAGTCTTAGGGTAGTTGAGAGAAAAAAGTTACTAAATGTAACCTTACATGTCCCAACTTCAACCTATTTATAGAGTTAGAATGATATTTTTTATGGATGAGCCTAGATCAGTATGGACATGATCCTTAATCTTGTGTTAATAGAGATGTATGATTGTTTATCATGATTGATTTGATTTAAGGTCATTACTTTAATAAGCGTTAATCTGATATTTTATTTGGAGTTGTTCTAGATTATGTATGAAGCTGAGATGGTCTCGACCACATAGAATAGTTGTGAATGAGTGTAAGATGATAACAATCATATAAAGTACACAAACTATTAAAAGTACTAGTTGATAAACATTAATATTAAAAATACACATATTGCATAATTAAAAATAAAAACTAGTACTTACAAAATAAGTTTATTCATAAAAAACACTTATAAAATTCCAATACATCAAACTTTTAATTTTTTTTAAGGGAAAGGAATCTTTTCCTCTACAATATTCTGATTTTTAACCAAATGGTTTTGGGGAAAATATTATTTTATGTTGATGAAATTCATGAATATATTGAAAAAGTTAGGTGACTCCTATATACTTAGAAGCTTAGAATGTAGGTTTAAATGTAAAGTTAAAATTTTGTAATTATCATAATATTTAACCATCTTAAAATACGACTTTCTTAATATTCAACCATCTTAGTAGGCAACACGACTTTCATTAATTCTATCTAGTAGAATCATTCTTAATATATGTCTCTTATAAATCAGATGTTTCAACTTATTATTTGAGGAATCAAATTTTATGAATGATCAATAATATGTCTTGGACAAACATAAAGTAAACATTAACAAGGTAAAGTTCAAAACAAAATATGGATTAAGGTAGAGAAGATGAAGAACAAACTTTCTTAATTGATGATCAAAGATGTAAGGGTAATTGCATATAAGGAAACATTTGTTAAGGCGTGCACAAATAAGCTATGTGAAATTACTTATCCAGATACTATTGAGATTCGGACAATCTACACTTATCTAAAACTACTAGACCATTTCTTTGTGATTTTTTTTATGACAACAAATATGACCATGCCTTATACATACTATACTTTTAAGTTATGGACCTTCTAATGTGTGTTCTATGTAAGTTAAAATTTCATCAAACTATAAAAAAAGGACATAAGTTCTAAGCTAACGATCTAAGTTCTTATAAGTATAATTCTAATAAAAAGTCGCAAGAGGTAGTTAAGAGCATAAATGATTTTATGCATAAATATTTATAAAGAATTTAAGATCATCATATTTGCACTGAACATAAAAGTGCTAAGTTTTTATATAAGGAAACTAAGAATTTCATCAGCATTCAATTTTTCACATTAAGAAACAATTAGTTGTGAGAAAATGCGCAAAAATATTTCTTAAATTATTTATTCTGCTTTATTTGAGAATATATTCGTGCATTGTTTTTATGTTTAGCCTTGCAACATTCATAAGGAAGTGTAACCTTCATTTCTTAGCTTTGAACCAGTCTTTTAAGGAAAAATGGAACAAATATCATGCAAGAGAAAAGAGATTATGTTATCAAGAAGAAGAAGATTGTATCTAAAGATTACATAGAGCATTATATATGTCAAAGATTATATAAAGACTCAAGATCAAGAGTTCAAATCATCAAAGTTTGTAAATCTTAGAAACGCACAATGGCCCAGTGTTATTATTTTTTTTGGGTTGTGCTTAACATTTGTATTCTTCATGTTGCAAAATAACCTTGTGAGATTATATCCTCTCTTGGAGTTACCTTCATCACATAAAGTCATATTATGTGTTTGTAGTCAAAAGTGTCAACTAAATAATACATGTGTTCTTTATCATAGAAAGATGTTAAGAAGGGATAATAAGACGTGGTTTGTATACTAGGTGTAACCAGGAATTGTGTGTGTATTTGAGTTGCAAGCGATGTTGGGAGATTACAAGTGGGTAAGCCAACTAAAAATATCATTACTCGTTGATGATATATTAATGGTAAGTATTGTGTAAGTGTTTAACTTTATGTTTTTTGTTTTTACAATGATATGATTACAATCAATTATCTTTTTAGGTTAGTGTAGACAAGTGGATGACTATACATGATATGAGATAAGTTATTGCAAGAACATATAATGTTATGTTGGTATCTTTATCATTGAAGCAACATGTGACAATATTTTCACTTATTAGTTATTTTGTAGGATTGAGTTAGACTTAAATTCCACTTTCTTAATAATGTTGAGCAACCAACATTGACTAGAGGTAAGGCTAAATTACAATATATAAGTGGGTGCAAACCTCACCTTATAAGTTGATTTTATAAAGTTGAACTAGGGTTAAAGTCACTTTCTTAATAAGCTGGTATCAGAGCTTACCTAGTCATGTTTGTTGGGCCTATTGTTTCATCCACTATCGGGTTCCCCTTAGTCCTACATTCAAGATGTCCACTCCTCGACATGAGAGAATATATTAGAGATGTCATGTCTTAGATAAGGTCAAATTATATTATAAAAGTGAGTGCAAACCTCACTTACTAGGCCAATTTTGTGAGATTTAGTTATACTTAAATTTCATTTCTTAGTTGTCCCTCACAAAATCTTGATAACATGATTAACATAGGTGGTCAATAGGGATGTATCTACTATTTCTCTTTATCTCTTAGACTTTTTCCCTTCTTTTATTGGTGAATTTTTCATTTTGCTCTTATATTGAGTTATAATGTTGGTTCTTGGAATTTTTTTGTGTTGTACATTTGATCATGTTATCATGCAAAATAAAATCTCTTTATGTCCTTAAACTCTCTTCTTTCTAGTGCCTTCAAATACTTTGTTTTTTTTTAAAGATTATATGATGCAAATTTTTCCTAGAATCCAAACTTAAGTTTGATTCATTTCTTGAGCATCTCGACATTTATAAATCCAAATGTAACTTAAGATATAAGATGCCAACTTGACATTAAAAGGATTTGTTACGAAGAATCAATACTTGTTTCGTATATTTGTGGACTTATAAATTCAGTGACAGATCTTGACCAATAATTTTTTTTAGGAAGAAAGTAAAGGAAAAGTTGACCTTTGAAATAATAAAAATACAATATTCAATATCTTCACTCATTTATTCTCATATTTATATTTAAAACATATATTTTACAACCCACCAAACCCTAAAAGTACCACAAATGAACTATGCATACAATCATTAAGTTGACATGCATAAAATAGTGCAAGCATCCACAATGAGAAGCATATATAGCATTATCACATACCCAACTTATTAATACTTCATAAGCATTAAAACTAGCAAGCCAAAGCCACTTCATCACCACATGTGCCTTCTTCTTTCTGGTGTTATTCCTTGAGAAGATGATCATCAATATCTTTGGTGACCACAGAAGCAAACTCCAAGTATGATTCAGGAGATGCAGCAGTGATATTCTCTGAGAGTTTTTCATATTCAAAGGTCCATTTCACAATTCCCCCATTATTCTCCTTGTCAATTACTTGCAGTGTGCCCTTAAAACTCTTGTAACTCTCACTGATTTCCCCATCAAAGAGGCTGTATGTTAGTATCCTGTTATCATCGTCTATAGCTTCAATTTTCTCCTTCACACTTGTCTTCTTCCCTTCTACATCGTTCCATAAATTTTTTTTTTTTATCACAAAAAATGCAAATGAAGTTATACACATGTATGTAAAAGCCATTGCAGCAAAAGATGAGTGTTTCAATTAATTAATTAACTTGACTAATGATAAAATCATTAAATAGTAATTAAATTTAGAGACAAAAAATAATTAGTCACCGTATTAACTAAATCAGATATTAATTTAGAAAATAAAAAATTATTCATATCTAAAGTGATTTCTATTATTAATAAAAATTTATAAAATGGTTTCTAAATTTGTATCTAAATTAGTTACCTAAGTTTTAACAACTAATATTTAAATTTTAAATTGGTCTCTAAAAGACTAATAGAGACTAATTTAAAATATAAAGTAGTAAGTAACTAAAACCTTTGTAACTAATGATTAGATATCTTAACCAAAATAATAGTGATGTACACACCTTAACCAAAATCAAACAAAGTACTACCAAGATCAAAACAGGAATTTGGGATTATAAAAAATTTCAAATTCTAACTTTCTAAGTAGAATTTAAAATTATCTAATTTTAAGCAATACGATTACAAAAAACAACATAAATGAATTATCCTTTCAAAATTTCCTGTTCGAACACACTATAAGTTATTTCAATGAAAAAAAAAAACTCATAAAAACCAATAGAAAGATTTCTATGTCAAAATCTTAGTGTGAACACAAATTTTAGATTTTTAAAAATCCATACAAGTATGTCATAAATATCAAGTTATTAATTGGATTGATTTTAAAATATTTAAATATAGAATCAACTCCTTAAAATAAATTTAAAATAATTTGTATGTAGTACAAGAAAATCATTAAATAAAAATATTGTTATTTAAAATAGTTTCTAGTATTAATAAAATTTATAAAATAGTTTTTAAATTAATATCTAATCATTAACTACTAAATTTTAGCTACTTACTTCTTTGTATTATAAATTAGTCTATATTCATCTTTTAGAGACTAATTTATAATCTAAAATATTAGTAGCTAAAATTTTGGTGACTTATTTAGATATCAATTTATAAATCTTTACTAATAATAAAAATTACTTTAGATACTAGTAACTTTTTAGTCTCTAAAATAATATCTAATCTAGTTAATATAGTGACTAATTATTTTTTGTTTCTAACTTTAGTTGCTATTTACTAATTTTCTTGTAGTATTGACTTTAGTTAATTGAATTTTTAAACAGAAGTTGAAACGTAACAAGAACCTTACCTATGGTAATATCCCAATGTTTTACAGAACCAACATTTTCCCAGTCACCTTCATGAACTTTAGCTGCATGTATCCTTTCAGAGGAGATATTAGGAACATGGTGAAGTTTCTTTCGAAAGATGTGGAAAAACTTATCTGCAGATGCTTGAATCTCTACTTCACCTTCCACTTTCCCACTTAGACTCATCTTTCTACACAGAATAAATGTTCTATTTAAGATTTAGGGTTTACAATTTAGAATAAATATGAGAAAGATAGGGACAAAACAAAAACAATAACTCAAATTATAACCTAAATCCTAAGAAGGAAAACATTTGCTTAAATAGAATGTTTGTTTGACTAAAATGAATTATGCAGATTGCGTGCATCTTATACAGAGCAATAATTTTATTAACCATTATTGTCTTACGTTAAGAAATTGATAAATAAAATTTCCATGAAATTATGGTGGAGATATATTATTAATATTTCTTGATATTTTTACTTTTGATTGCTCAACATTTTGGCATTGAAAACGACTAATAAAACTGATTATAAAAGGTCAAAATGGTTGATTGAAACATATACAGAAAACTGGCCTCAAAATGTGAGAACTGTTCTTGGAACAAATATTTGCTTACATAGGTTTTTGGATTTGGTTGTATTAGGGAATGATTTGTGGGTATTGTTTTGACTAAAGACTGGTTATAAGGATCCGGATAAAGTAGATGATGATTTCGGTCAATGTAGATTATCATGTCTTTTATTTGATGACTGATTTGGTGGTTTGGAGAGTCTGAAATATGTTTAGAGATTAGGTATGAGACAGATTAATCTTGATAATTACTTTTTATATAAGTGTTTGAACATTTTTGAAATGTCTGTATAAGGGCTAGAACATTTCTGAAGTGTCTCATTTTATTTTATTTATTTTTTGGTGATAATTTTTTTTTGCTTTCATACTATTTATTGATTACAAAACGTTTTTCTTGTATCATGAGATATGAATTTTAGTTTTTTTTTTTCATCATTTTGAGCTGAAGATTTATTGATAGATGTAGCACAATAGGGGGAAATAATAAATAATAATAGCTATATGCATCAATTATTCAACCAGAAAAAAAAAGAAAGAATATTTTCAGAGAGTACTATTATAGCTCACTGACCCAACAATTTGATGTGTTCTTCTACGACACTCAAATGACTTTTATAAGGAAATAAACCTATACAAGTAAAGAAATTTGATAAGATGATAAATGATTAAAATTATAATGAAAATATTGGCCTAAACATATTGAATTTGAATTAAATTTATTTAACTTTTAATTTTTTTGTTTAGATATTGAAATTTAAATTTAATGATTTTTTATTTATTTTTATTTAAATAGAGTATTTTAATGACTAACAAGTATAAAAAAATCAGATACAAAAGTTACTGCTTCAAAGCAATATACATGAAAAAAAATAACTAATACAAATCTTTACTAAAAAAATCGGATTGACATCGACCGAAAAATAATTTTATTAATATTGATTAAGAAAATTTTAATAAATATTTACTGAAAAATAGTTTTGATCTATATAGCTAACTAAATATTTTTTACTATACTTCTGAAAATTAGTCTCATTAATTTTAATAATAAAAAAATAACTGACATCAACACTATAAAGTAATATTGATAGATAAATTTTTTATTAATGTTGATAAAATATTATTGATCTTACAAGGACATTTTAGTTCTTATAAGAATATTTATTTTTATGACGAGGTGAAAATAATTTATTTAATTTTTAAAATATTTTTTTATCAAATTAAATTTATATTATAAAAATATTATATTTTAAAAATAAATCACGCACGTTTCACGGTTAAAAATACTAGTTCTTATTATCCTATGTAAAATTATATTAATCAAAGTGCTTAAATTTTAGTGTACTAATAAATAACAACTAATTGATTCTAACTTATTTTCTTCCCATATATAATTTCTCTATATATCTAAAACTATAATAGTACTCCAGTATTTTTTCATTCCTATTCCTATCTAAATAATATGTTCAAAGTTATGGTATTAGAGTCATTTAAAATCTATCATAACAAGAGTTTGTTGGGTTTATTGTGTCATCCGTGAGTCGTTATCAGACCACCAATAATATATTGTCTCACGTACGAGCTGTCACTCTCGGAGTGAGGAGATGTTAGAGATCTCACATCAATTAAAGATTAAAACATTTCATTCGTTATAAGTGGATACAAATTTTATCTCATAAATTGATTTTATGAAATTGAGTTATACTTAAAGTTCATTTCTTAATCACTCTTGTACATTAATTTGATAAAAAATTCATTACATTGAGATTCTTTATAAAGAGATATATGAACCTTTACACATGCTAACACAAATTTTGTTTGTGTTAAACAAAAATGTACAACCAATAAAACCCTAATTCTAAATGAATTTATTATTAATAATTTTGCACACACTTCATATCTTCGTACTTATACATTATAGATTTTTCTTCTTCTTCTCATGATATAGCTGTTTTGAAAGATAATAGTTAGAATGAAATCAATACATTCAAATTATTTTCACACTCGGTCTAATAATTTTATTTTGATTTATTTTCTATGAAATAAAAGGAGAATGTGTTTATAAAGACTTAAACAATGTAAAACTTTCTTAGTTTTGGAATAATATGTTAAAGCATATAGCTCTATTTTCTTACCGCTCTCTTATGTAATTAATACCTCTCTCACACACTCAAGCTTTCTTTCCCATCATGCTAAAATGAAGGAAAACATTTAAAAACAAGACCCACAAAAAAAAATAAAAAATGCTCAAACTCAAATATTAATAGAACAAAAGGAAAAAAAAGTTCGACAAAAAGATGAAAAAATAAATACCTTATTTAATAGAATTATTAAATAAAAACAATTTTTTAAAAAATAAAATTAATTAATATATCAATTAAATTAAATATTATTTTAAATATTAAAAAAGTTATTAATTTTTATTATTAATAAATAATTTTTATATTAATATCTATTTAACTATTAAGAATTTACCTACCAATTATTTATATTTTATTATTAATATAATATCATAAAATTTATTTATTTTTTTTATCAGCAAAGTAAAAGAAAAAAAAAATCGCCAGCATCCCAGAACAGAGTATGCATAAACCCCTTCACAGAAGAGTAGCTTAGTCACGCAAAGAATGATCTTTTCCATTTCAGAATCAGAATAAAATTTCAACTTGCTTTCATGGTCTTTGTGGAAAAGAGGTCCCAATAGAAAAGTTGATGCTAAAATGCACACACTTTTGTGTATAATGGTGCAACAAACACTACTCAATTTTCGCAATTCATGATGAGTAATTGAAGTTGAAGAGAGAAAAATACCCTCGAATCGCGTTTTCACATGGCTGTAAGCTGCGGCGTTCAAGGGTTTCCACTACAAATCGCGTTTCACACCGCAGCGTTTGCACCTGCACTAAGGTCTTTCTTCTTCTTCCTTGTCCCGCAACAAAACGCCGCCGTTTCATTTCATTGCTTCCGAATTTTTGTAAGAAATTCTCACATTTTTTACGTATTTTGGTTATTTGTTGCAGCCTCCCACTTAAACTTCCACCGCAATCAAATTCAAAACTCAGGTAAAGTGCTTTTTTTTTTTTTGGAAATATACATAAGGACTTTTCCTAGAATAAATAAGAAAAATAAAATTCTCCTTTGACTGAAAATAGCTTATGAATAAATTAAAAGTAAATTTTATAGAAACTAGAGGTAAGAACTTTTATAAATTAAGCTAATTTTAATTTTTTTCCTATTTTTTTTCAAACAGCCATACCCTCTTTATTATTGAATATTGTTTGTCCTTTGTGAAAAGGCACTTGTGATAGTGGTTATAATTCTGGAATAGGGTATATAGAGAGAAGTGTTGGGTATGTTGTTGATATTTCAAAATGTTGATATGTCTATTTGATTATATTTAAAAATTCTTTGTAATTTTATTTAGATTTTATCCTAAAAAACGTAGATATTTTAGTTTACTTGTTGTTCTTGACTCGTCTTTGGTGGTTTTAGAATCTATGTTTTTCATTATAAATATCTGTTGCTTGTGTTTTTAAGAGCTATCTCTGGTATAATTTTTTCTCCCTTTTCTCTGAGTTTCTGGGTTATTCATTCTCACTAAAGGGCTTGACTAGTTTTGTTGCCCCGACCATTTTTTGGGTGAGTCTCTTATATCTTGGAGGATGTATTCATCACGTTGATCATATAGATAGTTTTTTTTCACATTGCTCAGACTTGATTTGTTTGTGATTATAAGTGTTTGTGGGTTTATGATTGCTCGAGAATTCCAAAAAGTAAGGATAACAATGACACTTTTCAAATTAAAGTCAAACGATTATCTTGCTCGTGTTATTTGGTGATATATATGGTTCATGCTTGACTTTGCTTCTATTTTTAGTTTGTGAATGGCAACATACGCATGGTTAGTATGGCTTAATTGGCTCTGTTTGAGCATAAGTTCTGACAATTGGAATTAAATAATCAGTTTCATATGTAATTGATTAAGGCTCCATTTGAAACAGCTTATTTACAACTTATAAGGACTTATTTTGACTTGACACAAGTACTTATGTAAGTGTGGGATAACTTATGATATGTTAATAAGTTGTTTTCAACTTATTTTAATAAGCCCTTAACCCCAATTGTTAGCTTATGAAAACAGCTTACAACTAATATAAACATAGTTTAGCCCTATTCCCCGTTTGATGATAAAAACAACTTATACCTAAGTGGTTAGATAAGAAGTACTTGTTCAATAAGACATTAATGAAACTATTTATCTAAACCAAACAGTTCTTAAATTCATGAAAACTCACTAAAGAGTGTGTTTGTTGATCATCGTGGATGGTAGTATTTTCATGTGCCACTTTATACACATTATGTATTTTCTGATCAATTTGTTTTAAATCATGTACAATTACAGGACGGTTGTTAAAATGTCTGCAACTGAAGTCACAAGCTCTAGGATATCATACGAGTCCTTTGCCATAAAGCCTCCTGAGCACCCAACTTACGATTTGAAGGGCATTATCAAGTTAGCACTTGCAGAAGATGCTGGGGATCGAGGTTTATTCCTGTTCATGTTTCTTTTCTTTCACTAGGTGCCATGTTTCTTACTGAGTTTTAAATCTATAAATCACCAGTTGAATTGTTAATGTTCACTGATTATTATAAGCAAATGTAAATTCTTCCATGCTGTTGGGCTTGTGCAAATAAATGATACTGATATGCAAACTTTTATTTGGTAGATATAATGCACTCATGGTTTCTGTATTGTTTCAATTGTAGGTGATGTAACATGCAAGGCTACCATTCCATTTGACATGGAAGTGGAAGCTTATTTTTTGGCAAAGGAGGATGGCATCATTGCTGGAATAGCACTTGCAGAGATGATATTTCATGAGGTTGACCCTTCTTTGAAGGTATGGAAGCATTACACAGAACGTCAGTCATTATATGCATGGTTGGTTCTTGGCTGAATCATTGAGGATTACTTGCAAATATCAGGTGGAGTGGTGTAGAAATGATGGAGATTTTGTCCATAAAGGGCTACAGTTTGGAAAAGTTCACGGTGAGATAATTATTAGGAAATCAAAATTGCAAAAGCAAGTGGAATAAAAAACATTATTCATTTCTAATTAATTCATGAACGGCTTCTATTGATTCTCAGTATGTTGTGGACAGGACGGGCACACAACATTGTTGTAGCTGAAAGAGTAGTACTAAACTTTATGCAGAGGATGAGTGGTATTGCAACTCTAACTAAGGTAATCTGTTGTTTACTTTATCCTTTTTCTTTTGTTAACTATTCTGTATTGTGCTTGCTACTACCTAACTGATTAAGATAAATATTGAACTTAGTTAGCTAACACTATATTCTGTTAAAGGTCTGTAGGCTATTGAAATGAAAATATTTGATATCAATCATTGGAAGTGTAGATAATATTGCATCTTAATTACAAAATGGCTGAATTGGATATATTTCTGAAGATGATTTACTTGGGTTTGTCGCTATTCTGTTTAGAGCATATTTGTTAATACCATGCCACTGCTACTGCTAGTGTTCAATGGAATAGGTTCTTGCACAATGCTGCATGTATAGTGTGGCACTTGGTTGATTGTAGCTTAATTAAAACTAATAGTCCAGAACCTTATGAGATGAAACAAGCCTTTCACTTGTTGGAGATGAGTCCTACCCATTCTGGGAACATAAACGCATAGGAATAATTACTCAGAAAATTTGATTAGCTGTTTTGGGAGCATAGTTATCTTGAATGGTATTGCAAATATATATTTTTTATTAATATATTATTTCAAACCTATTACATAACCACTATAGTGGCACTATGGAGCTATTGCATTGTTTAAATCCTTGGATCCGTGATTGTGACTCTGTTGCTTTCCATGAAAACGGCTATTGTGGGCACAATGGTTGTCTTGGTTTCAGCATGTGGCAAGGCTTTGAGAGATGGAGGTGGGACTGCATGCCATTCAATCCCAGTGTCTCACTCCCTATTCACGAAAAACCTGTTAAAATGGTGACAAATAATGATTAATGAGATGTGTTCCCTCCAAAATAGTGGTACTTGGGAGTTAGTTCCTCTTCTAGCTGACAAATAAGTTGTTGGGTGTCGGTAGTTATATGCTCTTAAAATAGGTTCCGATGGTGAAATTGATTGCTATAAAGTTCATTTGATTGCCAAAGGATACACACAAATATATGAACAAGATTATATTGACATTTTCTCTCCTATTGCTAAAATTACATCTATTTTTCTTCTCTTGTCAATTACAATTACTTGTCATTGGACTTTGTTTTAGTGACATCAAGAATGCATTTCTATAATGTGATCTTGATGAGGAAGTCTTCACGGAGCAATCTCCTTGATTTGTTGTTCAGTGTCTGTGTAGCCTCAAACAATCACCTCTTGCGTTGTTTTGGCAGTTTCAAATTTTCATTCAGTAGTTTAGAATGATACAAATAATATTGATCATTCTCTATTTTACCATTATTCTCACCAAGGGTATCTATCTCATTGTATGTGTGGACAACATTGTTGTTACAGGTAGTGATAAGGAGGGTATTGTCCAACTAAAACAATTTCTGGATCAACAATTCTAGACAAAAGACCTTGGACATTGAGGTATTTCCTTAATATAGAAGTTGCACAGTCCAAGGATGACTTGGTCATATCTTATAGAAATTATGCTTTGGACATTCTAGAAGAAACAAGGATGTTTGACACCAATGGATTCGAGTGTCAAACTTGTATTGGACCAAGGAAAACCATATTTTGACCCTGGGGGATACAAATGGTTAGTTGGTGAGCTGAATTACCTTATTACGACTTGTCCTAACATTGCATTTGCAGTGAATGTAGTTAATCAGTTTTTAAACTCTCCTTGTCAAGATCATTGGGATGTAGATGCAGTTGTACGGGTCCTAAAGTATATTAAGAATGTTCTTTACAAAGGCCTCATTTACAAAGACAAGGGAAATACTAAAATTATTGGGCATTCTTACATTGTGAAGGCAAAGTCACCTAGCAAACCTCATTGGACTCTAGGTAAGAAGAAATAAAGCCACCTCTTTTAATTCATTTATGTTTCTCTAGTTTAGCCTAGAATTCTTAGTGTAGTTGAAGCCTTCCTATCACCGATTTGGAGTTCTCTTAACATCAGAAGGGAATGTTGGATGGCTTGTAATTCCATCCTTAAGAAAAGAGACTCCCTGAGGGAATTCCAGCCTTACAAATGGTCAATCACACTCAACACATCCCTTTGCACAATTTTTTGTATGCACTCTCCACTCCCATACTTTCCTTTTATCCTCTTGTCCCAGCCTCATTCCTTTCTTCCACGCTCCTTGCCATGTTTGCCTTTGCACCCTATATTCTGTATCTAGTTACTCATATTGTCTGAATGAAGGCTAACAATTCCACATATTGTTGATAATATGGCTGTTTTTTTGTAAATGTATTGAAAACATTATTGTCACAACTATGGAAAATAAGTTGACTTATGAATTCATATTGAATATAAAATATGTTAATATGTTACATCTTACTGGCCCAGTAATACATTACAGATTTTGTGTTTTTCCACAGGCAATGGCAAATGCAGCATACCCTGCATATATGCTGGAGACTAGAAAAACTGCTCCAGCTTTACGTTTAGTGGATAAGTGGGCGGTCTGGACTTTGGATCACTTCCTTACAATTATTATTAATAATTTATACTTTTAAGCATGAAGTTTACTCAGTAAGCTAGAAACATTTGCTTTTATAGGTATTAATAGGTGGAGGTCGGAATCATAGGATGGGTTTGTTTGATATGGTGATGATAAAGGATAATCATATATCAGCAGCTGGAGGTGTTACAGGTGCCCTTAAAGCCGTTGACCTGTATCTGGAGCAAAATAGTCTTCAAATGGAGGTTGAGGTAGTGTTCTCTTCATTGTTTTACTCATTTCTTTTCCTTTTCCATTTCTGAGTCTATTGTTCTTATCTCAACTTAGAAAGTTCTTGAAAATTGTTTTGCCTGCCAGGTTCCAACTGACTTATTAGCAGTTGTTGTGATGTGCTATAGGACAAATTAATAACTATTTCTGTAACAAATTATTTGTTGATGCAGAAACAAGATGATGGGAACATACATTACTGATAAGTAATAATGGAGATAATTCATTACGAAAGGAAAAATCCCTCTTTATTACACTGAAAACAAAAAAACACGGATAAAAGGAAATACATGGGGATTTATTAGAATTTAAGAAGTTTCTATTTGATGGGTTACCTTCTGATGGGTTCCTTATTATCATTTATTGCTTTTTTAAATTAAAATAAATTGGTTCTGAAAACATGAGACGATGAATAATTTGGTACATGTTGAGTAAGTGTGAGCACTTTTTGTAGCCTACAAAAACAATTCTCGGGGTTCATTTTGTATAGAGTGAATTTGTTTGATTGTTAAACATTCTCTTATGATAATATACCATACCTTCTCTTATCCAAATTTATTCTGCATTTACTCTGATAATCTCTTCCATTGTTAACACTTTGAGGGTTTGTGAAAGAAAAAAAAAGAGATGTCGAAATCAATGTGAAGGTTGTAACAGATGAAGTAACTTCGGTGGTTTCCCATTTGTGTTTCAAGGTTTTTGTGTTTTTTCCAGGTTGAGACCAGGACTCTTGAGGAAGTGGAAGAAGTGTTACATTATTCATCCCAAACAAAGACTTCTTTGACTCGAATAATGTTGGACAATATGGTTGTACCTCTACCCAATGGGGATGTGGACATATCTATGCTTAAAGAAGCTGTGCAGTTGATCAATGGGAGATATGAGACTGAGGTATTCACGACTAAATGTTCTCAGTTAATCTTTACAGTAGTATATTTTGGGTTATTTCTTACAATTAACGATGCACAATATTTTGATACTGATTTTATATACTTTTTTATTACTACCATTTTCTTTTTGCTTCTGTCAATTTCTTTATAAACAAGCATGTTTACTCAATTGTCTAATAATTTAAAGAGGTATATCGAAATATGCTAAGTGATATGTAAATACAAAATTATGTGTTTACACTTTGAGGCAATTTTTTTATGGATTCACACAGTGAAAAGATGTTGTGCCTGCTAAGTCATACTCCATTTTTACTTGGACCAATTAGCTTTTCTTGCATTATTGGGATCGTTATTAATTTGGGCTACTTAATAATTTCAGAATCTCAGGTATTTTGTGGATACCATAAATTTGGACGAGGATAACTTTAGTTGCTAATTTCTAGTTTCATTTTTGTGATGTCAGGCATCAGGAAATGTCACACTAGACACTGTACATAGAATCGGGCAAAGTGGAGTGACCTACATTTCTAGGTAAACTTCTAAGTTTGGTAGTTCCACATCATTTCATAGTATCTGGTATTATAACCCATTTACCTCATTTAGATGTATTCTGTTTTTGGAAGTTGTGTCTCAATCAAGTAGTGATGTTTCAGATTGAAATGTTCACAAGTTGATCTGATGAACAAGACTGTCTAAACCAATCTAAATTAATTGATTCTGTTAATGAGTTTTTTTACTTCACATCTGAACTATTATTTTCTAGTAAGCAGGTTAGCCTTAGATCAAAACAAGATTGACCCATTTATCCAGACTGAAAAAAATTTATACTTGAAGATCATGATATCTAAGCTTAATATAAATAAGGTAATAATACATTGACAACTCACAATTTTTATACAACCACATTCAAACTCTCAATACTATTATTTTAATATTTTTTCATATCATTTAATTATAAATTTATCCTTTATTATATATATTTATTTCTAAACTCATCACATCGAGAGTTGTATACAACTTCCAGAGTGGTCAAAACATCATTTTCCATATAAATAATACATGGTGTTCAACTCTTCAGCAATTACTACAAGAAAATCATGAAATAGAAACTAATTTTTAGAGACCAAAATAATTAGTTGCAATAGTAACTAAATTAGAGACCATTTTAGAAACTAAACAAAAAAATTGGTTTCTAAATTAGTTTCTATTATTGTTAAGTAGTTTCTAAATTGGTATCTATTTAGTAACCAATGTTTTAATTACCAATTATTTAGTTTCTAAATTTGGTCTCTAAAACCTTGTTTGCTAATTAGATACCAAAATTTTGTTTAGTTTCTAAAATGGTCTCTAATTTAGTTACTATTGCAACTAATTATTTTGGTTTCTATTTCATAATTTTTTTGTAGTGAATCTTATCCAATGCCTCAAAAAATATCCTGTTTTTATAAATTACAATCTTGAACAATATTACCATGCTTGATGACATGTTTTGTGGCAGTGGTTCGTTGACTCATTCAGTGAAAGCACTAGACATCTCTCTCAAAATAGATACCGAATTAGCACTCGAAGTTGGAAGGCGCACTGGACGAGCTTGATTATATGTTATCTATCTCTTAATACATGTATGCTTTCTTTGAGCTGTTTCTCACTCTGCTGCATCTATCTACTCTATCAGTTTTTCTTACCTATTTTCTGACTTTTTAATTGCTTCTCAAATAAACAACATATCAGTGGTTTTTGTCCTGAAAACATTTGTGTTAATTGAAGATAGCTTAGCTTATACCATAGAAACATGTTTCAGAAGACTAATACAGAAAAATAGAGTAATTTTCGTATTTACTGCATGATCAAATCGTATCATGACCTGAAATCTCCAACCATGTCATTCCTATGCCTTATACTTAAATCTAAATATATTAGAAATGACAAAGCATCATTGTACTTGTATTTTCAATAAATATTATCTACTCGAATAAAAGATCATATACCTAGTATATATTGTTGGAGATCTCACATCAATTAGAGATAAAAACATTTTATAATATAGAAGTAGATACAAACCCTATTTTATAAGTCGTTTGTGTAAGGTTGAGTTGAACTTCTTAATATGGTATCAGAGTCATTTAGAATTTATTCTAGCGAGAGTTTGTTGATCGTCATCCGCTAGCGAGTGACTATCAGATCATCCATAAATATATAGTCTTACACACGAGTTGGAGATTCTCGGCGTGGTGTGTGTTGGAGATTCCAACTCTTTTAGAGATAAGGACATTTCATAGTATATAAGTAAATGCAAACTCAAATTTTATTGAATTTTTTAGAAAGAGACACTAGAGAGAAAATCAGTATTAATGGATCATAAATTAACCATATAAGAGATTATTATATTATTTATAACCTTAAACTTAAGATAAAAGGTTTGTGTATATTTTCTTATATATCATTTATTTTGTCCATCTTTATTTAGTGTAGGATTTCGATTCTGTTTTGAATTTTTAACACAAACAAAGTAAAATGAGTAAATACAATAATTACAGTTAAAAAAGTTTTGCAATCTAATCTATTGCTTCACTTAATAAGTTATATTGAGTTTGTGAGAGAAGTGAAAGAAAAGTGAAAATTTTCTAAATGTAATTAAATTGCAAAGGAAGATTAGTTTTATGGAATACTTTGAAAATACTTCAACTATAGTTGTTATAATAAAAGAAGAAATAAATATTATGAATGACATGAACTATGTAATTAAAAATTTTAAGTGTTTTGAGTATTAGGCTTTAGGTTTAGCATGTATTTATAAGCAATAGCATGACAAATAATAAGCTATGTTTTTAATTTGGATGAGTGGATTAAGGATTTTGTAAATTTCTTGTGCTTGGTTATATAGATAAAGTATAATTTTTTTAAATGTGACAAGTTGATATTAATTCATATATGATAATAGTTAGGTGAACTTTTTTGTATTTTTATTATCAAGTCAAATTAATATTTCCCAGTATTAAATAGATTTGGTATTGGGAATTTTAAAAACAAATATTAACGTATATTTAACTTGAAAATTTTAAAGTAAATAAAAAAATGATTTAAAGTTTGTCTGTATTAACAATATTTTAAATACACTTTTAATAAATATTTGTATCAGTCAAAGTTAAAAGAACAAAAACAACCAAGAAAAACTAAGTCAACACTCCTACAATACACGGTTTTAATATCATAATCTTATAATATATTATATTAAAATCATTTAAAAAAAATTAATTATTCTTATTCAAATTGGAATTAATATATAGTTTGTGAGCACGTGAAAAAAAAATGACATTTTATTGTTGTTTGACTAATATGTATTCTTACAGTTAAAGTTAATGTGTATTTTTATATGTTCCGATTAATGCATAAAGTTTCATTTATCATTTAAAAAAAAAGTTATAATAGTTGTTTTAACTTTATTTTTTATTAGTAAAAATTATTATAAACCTATATAAATAAATATTTGGAGTGCTCTAGTTCATTTACTTGAAATATACAACAAGAATTTTTAATGGTTTATCTCTTAAACAAATTCTTACATGATATATTTATTCTTCTTTTATATTTCTCGTAGTAAACAGTAATTAATTGAAGGAAAATATAAAAAATTTGTACAAAAATTATTACATAATTTTTTTTCTATCTTCAAAACTGTTGGAGATCCTACATCGACTAGAGATTAGAGCCTTTTATTGTATATAAGTGGGTGCAAACCTCACCCCATTGAGCCGGTTTTATGGGGTTGAGTTAGGCTTAAAGTCCACTTCGTAATATGGTATCAGAGTCATTTCGAGTCTATCCTAGCGAGTGTTTGTGTTGGGCCTATCGTGCCACCCGCTATCGGGCCGTTATCGGACCATCCAAAATATATAGTCACACACTAGAGATTAGAGTCTTAGCTTAAAGTCCACTTTGTAATAAAAATTAATTCTATTAAATTTATAATAACATGACCAAATATTAGAATAATTTAATTTTCACATATATATAACATAAAAAGTTAGAGTTATTGATGATGTCTCTTTCTTTATACACTTGAACAATACACACAATAATTTAAGAAGAAATGTTATTGAAAGCACATATATATTCACAACTAGAAAGGTATGAACAGCATTTTAATTTACTGTTCAATGAAACTAATATAAGAAAACACCCATATATAATTATTGCAACAGTTTGTGATAAAAATATATAGCAAGAAAATGTAAAAAAACATCACTCTTAATTAATTATATTTAACTAATAAAGCACCATGAAGCTCATTCATTCATCTGGTGAGATAAATTTGAAGGCTAGTTCTTGTAAAATTACTGGTCAAGAAGCCACTGCTATGGAACTCCCTCCTTCACTTATTGGCATAAAACTCACCCTTTTCTGCAACAATTCATAATCCAAACCCATTAATTTATGGGTACAAACTCTTCTAATCATGTTGATATTAAAAATAAAAAATATTAGTAAAAAATATATATAAATAAATAAAAGGGTATTTGAGATATCCTAATTTATTTACAAATAGTTAACTGGACAAAAATGTGACTATAGAATTGTCCATCCAAAATAATCATAAACCTATTAACTTCTTTCACACATTTTTTCTGTGTATACTACAAGAAAATCATTAAATAAAAATCAATTTTAGAGACAAAAAATAATTAGTTGCTATAGTGACTAAATTAGAGTCCATTTTAAAGACTAAAAAAATTATTGGTTTCTAAATTAGTTTCTATTAACTAATTAGATACCAATTTAGAAACTAGTTTAGAAATCAATAATTTGTTGTCTTTAAAATGATCTCTAATTTAGTCACTATAACATCTAATTATTTTTTGTCTCTAAAATAAATTTCTATTTAATGATTTTCTTGTAATGGTAACAACAAGCATATAAGGTAAAAATAAAGTCAATCAAAATTAGATCCTTTTGATTGACACAACAGAGAAAGACTCAACGAAAGAACAAGAAAATCATCTTCTTCATAATTAAAACATTAAACATCATCTGTAATACAAATTATTTGACTCTATATTTACTACTTGTAAGTCGCATGATCGTAATATGGAGTGTAACTTTTTAAAAAAACCTCTTTGCATTATTTAGAGGACATTAAACATATTGATGAATGCATAGAATAGAAAGGTGTAGAGAATAGTTTGATTTTGGCAACCAATGATGAATGCATAAAGAATGATGATCACCATGCAAGTTTGTGTTTATTAAAGCAAAGATTATGTATAATATGTGTGGAAGAATCTTTATTTTGTGCAGACCCAACAACTTGAAAAGGACATGGCACTTAACCATTTTGATATGAGTTTTTCTATGCCTCAAATGCTGTTCTTTCCTTATCCATTCTGTTTTGCTTGTCGTCAACTATATGAATGCGAATGCAAAGGAATATGGTTCTTCTCTTCTCTTACAATTGTTCAATGTTTGTTTAGTATCTATGTCATTGCTCTTTGATTTATGATGTAAATTCAATATATTACACATATAGGAGGTGAAGATTGAAATTTATCAAATAGTTTAAAAAAGTTTTAAGAATCTCCCAATTAAATATTATTTAAAAGATTAAAAAATTACTATATCTAAAATAGTTTATTTTCTTATAATGTAATAAGGATAATACTAAAAAAAATTATTTAAACAATTATTGATATCTAAATTAATTTTTATTATTGATAAATAGTTTCTAAATTTATATCTAATTAGTTTTCAATGTTTTATCTACCAATTATTTAGATTCTAATTTAAATACTAATAAATTTTTTAGTCTCTAAAATAGTATATAATTTAATTAATATAATAATTAATTATTATTTTTTGTTTATTAATAATTTTAATATAAACTTCACTTTAATAAATTAATTTTATAATATTGAATTAAGATTAAATTTTATTATTTTAATATTATATTAAAGTTTCTAAAAATATATATGATCAAAATTTAAATTTATCGCGTCACTATTAGATATTTAGATTTTTCATGTTATATGATCTTTTATGTCTAAATTTTTAGTGTAAATTATAATATAATGGATATTTAGATTTTTCAAATTATATGATCTTTTATTTTTAATTTTTTTTTTAAATTGGTTTTTATTTCATAATTTTTTTTTATTATAAGTTTAACTATTGATAATAAAATAACTTTAGACATGAGGGGGAGATGGATGAAAAAATTTAATACTAAAAAAATATTAATGAAAATATTATTTGAATAGCTAAAAATGTTCAAAAGTCGTATATAATGTTAAGCATTGTATGTTTATAAAATGAATGGTGGTGTGAGAAATTGATAAGAAAATGTGGTCAATACTTTGTAAGTAAGTACTATAGTCATTACCATATACAACTTGTATCACTTTAATACATCTAACTACTGCATCAATTCATGGTCAAATTCGAATATAAAAACACTACTGTTTAAAATAATTAAAAATGATTAAATATTAATAAATTTTGTTTTGTGCAAAACATACATAAATGATTAACAAAACGTCTTATAGTTTGTCCCTTTTACAAATTTTCTATAAATCATTGACCATTTGACCAGCAATAATGATTTATAAAACAAATAAAAACAACAAATTTTCCGTTTATAATAACACAGCTACGTCAACTTGTTCACATAATAAATTCCACTACAACTATTGACTAAAACGTCATTAGGTCGAATTCTGTTATTCAACTCCATTTTCTAAAATAAATGCAAAAAATTTATTTCTCTAAAACTTTTTTGTATTCTTTCGATGTAAATTATAAGTTAGCTAGTAAAAAAATTATTGAAAACAGTTCGTAAACACATTATCCTAATAAATACTTATGTATATCATATAAATTTAAATAATATAAAAAGTGCTTATATATATTTTGTTCAGACAAAATTTTAACCATTAAAAATGAGGGAAATTTGAGCATGCTTTAATGAGAAAAACAAAATAAAAATTTATCAATTTCTTTAATCAGAAATCAAATACAAAATTGGGTTATGATAAAAAAAAAACCTATTTAAGTTCATTAAAAAATTAATTTGTTCAAGAATACAGATAGAATTGAATGATTAAGCAGTGGTAATGATGCTACACATATTTTAAGGGGTTATTTTTTTTCCACAAGGCTTATATTAATATTAATATTAATTAATAATACACAAATAAAAGTTTACAGAAAATATGCAGTATAAAAGAGAATCAAGAATTAATGCATTTAAAAATATATTCTTGCATGGTAAAGTCTATCATTAAAAATCCAAATAGTTTGGTGGTAATTTTTTTATCAGAATGAATAAATTGGTGGTATAATATTTGGTTTTGATTTAATCCTTATATTTTTTATATAATAATAAATTATTATTGTTATTTGAATTTCGTTGATATTAAGTTAAAAAAAATAAAAATTACATTTTACTTGCATGAAGATACCTGACGTGGTTTTGAAGCCTCGCCGGTTTTGGCCATGCAGAGTCCAACGATCTTCTCCGCCGCCTCGGCCTCCGTTTCGCAGCCGCGCATCACCCTCTCCACCTCCGCCTTCGCCACCCTCATCCTCAGCCGCACTCCGCCCTTCTCCGCCCCTTCCATCCCCTGGCCCTTCATGATGGTGAGGTCGGACGCAGACCTCCGCGCCAGCACCAGGCTCTCCAGCCTGTCCTTGGCGCTCATGTTGATCACCGACCGCACCCTCCGCGGCGCCACCGTCGCCTCGCGCGGCAGCTCCACCAGAAAGTAGAGCCTCTTGGGCGCCAACTCCCTGTGGACCTCCAGCGGCTTGGCCCTCACGCCGTAGTGCTTGACCGCCTCGGATTCCAGCAGCACCAGCCCCGGGTGGTCCTTGAGGACGTCGGCGACTCTGATCGGAGTCTTGAACTTGAAGGTTTGGCCGTCGATCTTCATGACCTTGGTGGTCTTCTTTCCACCCAAGGCATTCCCCATTGGAATGTTATGAAGTGAGGTTGATGGTGGTGAAGATGATAAGAATGGGGGTAGTGGAAGAAGAGTCACAGATGTGGGAGGTGGTGGTTGTGTTTGTGGGTGGTTGTGGATTTATGCCATGTTTGGTCAATAAAATAAGGCACTCTTTGAAAATCTTATCATAATCCATAAATTAATAATAATATATGGTTGTTACACTGTAATTTTACACTCAATTATCTACATCTTTCATATTAATATTTTTAAAAAAATTATCAATAAACAATATATACTATTCATGAGACACAATACTACAAAATTATTAAATAAAAATTAATTTTTGAAAACAAAAGTATTATTAATTTATATAAGAACTAAATTAGATACTATTTTATAAACTAAAATATTATTAGTATTTAAATTAGTTTATTGATAAATAATTTCTAAATTAGTACTTAATTAGTTACTTAATTTTAGCTACTAATTATTCAGATTCTAAAATTTATATCTAAAATATTAGTATTTAATTAAATATTAATTTAAAAATTATTAATTAATAATACTAATTTAGATACTAATAATTTTTTTAATTTTTAAAATAGTATCTAATTTTATTAATATAACAACTATTTATTTTTAGTTTTTAAAATTTCTCAATGTAGGATCCTAGCTTTACACTAAAAAAACAAAACACTAACATAATAATCATTAGGTTCTACCAATTAAAAGATTAACCTCCTTCATTACTAGTCTTATTATACAAATTTCTCATCTTGTAATGTAGCAAAAAAACCTAAATAATATTTCTGTTCAGAAAAAAGAAATGCTTGTGTTATATATTTCCAAAGTCACTGAAAGTTTAATTAGTAAAATTTTCTTATATAACTTCTATAAATTAAAATTTATATATAAACTAATTTTATTTTATGATTATTGTACATTTGACCGAGTTCATTGAGGGACTATCTAGGGAAAGTGATAGCGTGAGAGCTTAGCATGGGCCGCGAACCGTCCTAATAGACCCAAAAACACAATAAGTTTTGACCTTAGCCCAGTACTGCGCAACGCAAGCGATGAACAATTCCACTTAAGGAAAGTGTAACGTTTTTCCTACACACATATTCCTGATAACGTAATAAATATAAATACCATATTCCTCATAACATATCCCGATAATATAATAAATGTTATCCTTAATATCCTGATTATGCTGTTTAACTATTCCGATTTATATACTTTATTTCGATTTATATACTTTATATCGAGATTTTATGTATAGTTCATTTAGATGGAGAGTTTGATTCAGATGGAAAAGCATTTTATATGTGATAATCTCTTTTTATCATCACATTATTATTTACTGTATTTTGTAATATTTTCTTTCTTAGTTCTCTTTTAATTGCATAGTTCATTCTATGATTGGTTGCAAACGGAAAACACTAAATTAAGCAGAGAAATTGGGATTTGGAAGAGAAAAATACAAGAGTTGCAAGTTTCAACAACCCTAATTTCATCTTATCTCTTCAAACACAAACACCAATCACGGAGGAACAAAACAAATTTTCTAACACCAACGCAGAAAGATCAAATTTTATTCAAATGAAATACAGGGAACACTGTAAAAGAAAATAAATATATAGTGAAATATTTGTTTATAAAAATATAAAACGTAATCAAATAAACAAATTTAAATTGCTAGGTACATAAATCATTCTTTCCCATAATAACTATAATTCATGATTTTTTTTCATGCCTGTTAAGAATAATTTTACTAAAATAACTCTACCCTCTCAATGCATTATATTTTGAGAAATAAATTTGAAGATAAATTAAAAATAAAAAACTGTTTATCAAGGAATATTTATCAAATTTGTCTCTCTCCATTAACATGTCTCAATTGAATAAAACTACACAGAAAATCATCAAATAAAAAACAATTTTAGAGATAAAAAATAATTAATTACTATATTAATTAAATTAGATATAATTTTAGAGACTAAAAAATGTTTGGTTTCTAAATTAGTTTATATGATTATTAAATAGTTTCTAAATTGGTATCTACTTAGCTACCAAGATTTTAACTACTACTTATTTAGATTATAAATTTGGTAACAAAAATTGTGGTGGCTAATTAGATACAAATTTAAAAATTATTTAATAATAATAAAAACTAATTTAAAAACTATTTTTTTTTATAATTTTTAAAATATTTTTAATTTAGTTAATATAACAACTAATTATTTTTGTCTTTAAAATTATTTTTATTTAACAATTTTTTTAGTATTTTATTATGTTTTTACAATCAACTTTAAAATTATTTTTATTTAACAATTTTTTTAGTATTTTATTATGTTTTTACAATCAACTTCAAAGTAGAAGCTAAAATTTGTCACTTATGCAAAACAAGATTTGACCTAATTTCATGAAACGTGTGGATTTTTTGAAACCCTAAACCAAACACACCCACACAGACATTCCATTTTCATTGATATAACTTTTATTATATATCCAAACAAATCTTGAAGCAATACAGTTGTGGCATGTGTAGTGAAATTGGTTGACCTTTTTCTTGCAGGTATCTTTGAAACACTCTAAATTTCACCACCAAAGGGTTTTGAGAGCAGTTGAAAAGTGATTTAGGTTCAAATCAATCTTTCTTCACAAAATTCAGAAATGTGCATCCAAAGTTCAAACAAAGTAAACATGGAATTCAAGAACAAAGTGTGACATATTTTCAAAGTGAAAGAAAAAGTGAGATTAGGAAGAAATATTATATGTATAAAAAGGATTTAAAGTTTGATAAGACACTAAAGTCCAAATGTGAAGTCAAAATTGATGGGTGGCTCATCAAATTAGAAGTGCTTCATTTTCAAACATTATATTAGGCAAAGGGTGTGAATTTTTCACTTCATGTTTGAAAAGTTACACTTTTGCTTTCTTCTTTGGTTGACCATGCATGAAACTAATACTACTTAAAAAAAATCATTAAATAAAAACTAATATTAAAAATAAAAAATTATTAATTTTTATAATAATTAAATTATATATTATTTTATAAATTAAAAAAATTATTGGTATCTAAATTAGTTTTTATTATTGATAAATAGTTAATTTGGTATCTAATTACCTACCTAAGTTTTAACTATCAATTATTTAAATTCTAAAGTTGGTATCTAAGTTGTTGGTTATTCAGATTATTATTATTATTAATTTTGATTTTATTATCCTTAAACTATTTTACCGTTATATTGTATTAATGGTTAGTTTCCAGACATGTTAGTATTTCTATTTTATAGCTTTCGGTAATTGTAATTTTATTATATATATGATTGAGTAAATCAAAATGAATTCAGATCAGTATTACAATTTTGTGCAATTACATTCCATTAGTTTCTAGAACTTTTGTCTTCTCTTATTTCCTTCAATTAGTTCCTACATAAGTCAATACCAATTTAAAAATTATTTATCAATAATAGAAACTAATTTAGATACCAATAATTTTTTAATCTCTACAATAGTATCTAATTTTATCAATATAATAACTAATTATTTTTTTTCTCTAAAATTGGTTTATATCGAATGAATTTTTTTAGTATCTATCATTGGAACCTTCCAAAATGACCAAACCCTCCTTCCCTCTTCTCCACAACATGCAGGAACAAATGAGGGCAAAGAGCAAGTATGTGTTTGGAATGAAACGAACAATTTGTTATTACTTTATTCAAAAGTGCAGCACACTTAGTCTACAAAGTGAAAGCCAAACACGCTCTAAAAAGCAATTTAGCATACCCAACCCACCTTCACTTTCTGGTATAGTCTTATTTCCTGCCACAGTTTTATCATAATGGGGTTTAGAAAAAGAAAAGAAAAATATTTTAAGTGTTGCTTTAACTAAAAAAAATAAAAAAATAAAAAATTTAGAAACACAAAAACAATTAATTATTAAATTAAATACTATTTTAATTTTTTTTTTAAATATTGATATATAAAATAGTTTATATTATAAATATTTATAAGCTAGTTCATAAATTAGCATATAATTATCTATCAAAGTTTTAATTACTAATTAATTTAAATTCTAAAGTTGATAACTAAAATTTTAATACCTAATTAAATACCAATTTATAAACTATTTTATGAATTTTATCAATAATAGAAACTATTTTAGAAATCAATATTTTTTTTAGTTTATGAAATAATATCAAATTTAATTGGGGCTAATTATTGTTTTTCTCTATAAAATTAATTTTTTTAATAGTTTTTTACTCTTTTGTTTTTAATACAAAAATTATACAATTTTGATATTCTATATATTCAAATTATGCTAATTTTTTTTTTTCAAGAATTATAAATATGTCGTTTTATTTTTGTAGGTTTTGGATGTACCAATTAGGTTTTTTCAAGCATTATTCAATTAGATTTTTGATTCGTGAATATACAAAGGTGCAATTTTAGTCTTTATCAAGTGGGTGTAGGTGACATCAATAAATTTCAATTAATTGAGTAACTAAATTAGCACAACCACTATATTTGATAGAATTAATTGACCAAATTAGAATAAGAGAGACCACAATTACTACCACATAAGAGATTAAAATAATAATATAATTATAATATTTGAAAGACAAAAATAAAAATATATACTTATCTATCAGTTCTTCTAGATATAGACACCAACAAGAACCTATTTTCACACCTCACCTGCTTAATTTGTTGGGTTGTTGGTTTTTTAATACCATAAACATATCATGCACTAATTTAATGGTGTTTCATTAATGAGTAGTGTCGGAATTATCAAAATTCTAAAACATCAAATTGACCACTCTAATGATTTCAAATGGAAATTCATTAAATAATGGAATATTGCATATTAAATTATCGTACTTGGTTTGGTTCTTCGATAAGTCTAAGAGCAATTTGGCTCTGCATTTAAACAACCTATAAATTACACCTATAAGCATCACATTATCAAATTTTGACTAGGAACCTGTGTTGTCACAGTTTATTTGGTACACAAAAATTAGTATACGTACATAAAATCTTTAGCAAATATAAAATAAGTATATTTAATAAGGATATATACTACATAAAATAAATATATTTAATAAGATACACTACAAACTACAAGAAAATCATCAAATAAAAATCAATTTTAGAAAAAAAAATAATTAGTTGCTATAATGACTAAATTAGAGACCATTTTAGAAACTAAAAAAAATTATTAATTTCTAAATTAATTTCTTATATTGATAAATAGTTTTTAAATTGGTATCTAATTAGCTACCAATATTTTATTATTTAGATTCTAAATTTGGTAGCAAAAACTTTGGTAGCTAATTAAATATCAATTTAGAAACTATTTATCAATAATATAAACTAATTTAGAAACCAATAATTTTTTTAGTTTATAAAATGACATCTAATTTAGTCACTGTAACAACTAATTATTTTTTGTATCTAAAATTAGTTTTTATTTAATAATTTTCTTGTAATAATATATGTTAGTTCTGAAAGGATTTTTTTATTCTGACAGTTACACTTTAGCTAGTAGAACCAACACAAATTTAGATAATATATAAAAAAATTATGTCCATTAAAAATTAGTATAAAAACTATATTTACTATATGTTAAAAAAATCATATGAATCTAACACTAAGAGCATTAACTTCAAAAAGGTTATTCTATATTATATAGATAAATTATATATATACCTCTTGTTCCTGCTAGGGAGATGAGACCTAGAGACTATTGAAGTCTTTGTCTTCTTCCTTCGGTTGGGCAGGTTGCTAGGGCTTTGTTGGGATCCTTTTCTCCTTCGGCTCTCGGTCTCAGGTGAATGCCAAATGGGGGAGGTACCTGCAGAAGGCTCAAGTTAGTAAAACGGGTGATCGACACTCAGGTAGGTGCACAGTAATAAATGACGTACCTTATTCCTTGAAATGTGTGTTATTTATATTATTTTAATGGACTTATCTCATTAGGCCTATTAGTGAAATGGATCACACTTATGGTTACATTACCTAATTCTTAATGGTAGTTTAACTTCACTGACCTTGGTTTAAGTATTAATGGTTATATGTGTCGGTTGGCCTGGTTGTGCGTGGTATCTCAGCCAGCTCGGTCAAAGAGACCGAGCCACGTCAGCGTGTGTCTCGGTCAACTCGGTCAGGGAGACCGAACCACGTCATCATGTCGGTCGGCCATACCAGTACACCTCTCTTTTAAGCATTTGTACTTTTGTTTTCTTTTCTATTTTATGATAAACTTGTAGTACGAAAAGATTTGTTATAAATTTTTATTTATAGATATTATAAAAAGATTCGTTGTGTATTTATGTGTGTTTTTTTATTATAGGTTTTTATTATAAATATTTAACTTTATATTTAACTTTTATATTTTTGTTAAGAAAAAAAGACACATTTTATCCAAATAATTATATTATCTGTAATGACTATACTGAAATGAGCATACATCGTTCAAACGATATATTATGTGTGTGTCAAGATTTATTTTAAAATTACGAGGCTATTATTTAAACGTATAAGATCTTCTAGTCATCCAATGTTGCATTGGATTCATCATTTGTTCTTAAGGTCATTTAATACTTTTTCATGTGTTTTTCACTTTTTCTTAAGCATCTAGTATTTAGTCTTTAGCTTTGTCACAAAACATTTATCCATGCTTTGTGCTTCTTATACATCTAGTAAATAATAGACTTCATTTGTTTTTTATTAAAGGGACTTTATGTGACTCACACTTAGTAAACTCATAGGATATATCGAAGCCAAACTCATAAAGCATGCCCTCAATTTACTTAAACTTTTAAATAAAGAGTCAACTTTCAAGAATCTATGTCTTGAATCTAAGTATCAAGTAAAAAATAGTAATACATTACACACCTAAGAAGTCGGAGGATAAAAACTTATAAAGGACAAAACTAAAAGAAATAGATATGAGATAAAGCAAGATAAAGAGAAAAAGAATTGATAAATTATAATAATAAGGGACTTGGATTGTCAATTATATTAATAATAATAAGTATAATAAAAATGATAATTTGTATGGTCTAGTGGTTAATAATGTTTCTATGATCACCGAAAGGACTTGAGTTCCACTGCAAATTTCAATTTCAAATGAGAGGAAGAGTCAATTTAAAAAATTAAAAGAAAACGAGAGAAAATTAGATGAAGAAACAATTTCTGAAATTGAAAAGTAAATATACTATTTTTTTTCTACATGTTTAAAGCACATTTAGGCTATATAATCTAAAGCATGAAGTAAACATGAGCCTAAATGTGGGTTCTAATTAGGTCCATAAGCTCAATTACAAAATTTTAAATAAAAACAAATTCATATGAGTTTTTTACAAAAGTTCAGCAATTTTGCATTAACTTCTAAAGTTCAGCAATTTTGCATTAACTTCTAAAAATTGTAGAAAATAGCATAGAACTTCAACGCAACAAACCACATGTCCTTTTTTAAGCCCTAAATGTGGAATCCAGTACAATTGAAATAAGCCAAAAATAATTTTTAGAAAAAATTTATGGTCAAAGCAATAAACAAATGTTATATTAACTGAAGAAATAAAAATTAAAGTAAATATGAACCCAATTTATTACTACTAAAAAAAATGAGTTAAAAAACTGAAAATAAAACATAAAGTGCTTTCGGTGTACAATAAATTTATAAATGTATGTATAAAATATGTGTCATTCCTAACATGAATACAAATAGTGTTCAAAGTTTTCAAGATTAGAACTCGAACATTACTTAACAATTGCAAGAATAGTGTTATTTTCATTTTGATCGACCTTTTTATTATAGATGACATCAATTATCTTCTATAGAAGGAGATCAATCAGATGGAACAAATCACAGTTAATCATAACGTTTGAGTTGGTACACTCTTAATTACATAGAGTTGCACCTTGACTATTTGATAAAATTTATCATGTGTTGCATGACATATGCAAGCTTTTTTTATCAGGAAAGAATAAATAAAATAAAAAAAGACACTTCAAGGGTGTCCCAACCCTTATACAAAACATCAAAACCGACATATACAAGCTTTTGATTCCATCAAACGAAGCCAATAGGGTTCCAATCATCGTCCTTGAAATACAATCCAATATCACACAAAGGTTGTTAGTTAATGTGGCTACACAATTTAGATATTTAATCAACTGAGAAAAATATATCAAATTACAAGTTTCACGTGTAATGATAATATTGATATCAAATTGCAAGTTATGAAACATGTTTAATGGCAATATTTTAATAATAATATTGATACCAAAACTTGTTGTTCATTATTGAAACATTGGTATATGTTCCCATGCAACATAATAGGAGAAGGAAAAATGTATGAGACATCCACAAGTCTTTAGTCATGAATGCCCATCCAATTTTCAAGAAGAAAAAGACTTGTCTGCAAATTTTTCATTGGAGGTAGAATTATTATTTAAAGATTGAAACATATTTAAGATGTCAAACCCATTAAATCTGCAGTTCTTAATTCTCTTATAGGAAAAACTATTATAATACTTAATATATACGTCTATTTCGTTACATTTGAGTAAGAGATATTGATGTATTGGGTCCATAGATATAGAATCCAAAAAAAACTATTTACATTTTTTCTTGCCTGCAAAGAAAGAACTAAATATCGACCACTTCTTTTCATTTTACTGCAGAATCAGGCGAATTGAAAAAAGCTTGATCTCAACATGGTATCAACTTTAGATACAAAATTTTGTAGATTATTTCAAACTCTACTCGTTAAGGAATTCATAATTCAAAATCATTGGTTACCCTGAGTTTTCACATTACAATATGATACATTCAAAATAAACATCATTATCCTTAAGAAAAAGGAAATTTTAACATACTGAGCAAAATTCTTTGTTACAGATGGAACGTGAAGTAAATTATGCGACCATTCATGACCAATATGAAGAACATCTAAGCCTGTACTATTAGCAATGTTCACTTTTTTTGAACCTGTGTTTAGGAATTCTTGACAGAAAGATTGGACTCTTCATCATGTTGATCCATCCAAATTGAACATAAATTCTGCCTCTGGAAAACGATGGTTTCACATAGAAAACAAACCTTATTTCCACACGAACAATAATCACATACATACAGAGTGGAAGATAAACATGAACCACATCAATTGTTTATATTATTATGATCTTCATTTTTTGTAGCAGACTCTGTGAGAGATGGAACAACATTTTCTTCATCCAACTTTGACTCACTCATGCTCTCCACTCTCTCCTTCTTCAGTATCTGTGCCATGTCATAAGAGGCATGCAATCCCACAAAGAGGTAATACACCAGCAAAATCGCAGTCCAGAATCCAAATCTTCTAAACGAAGCCTTGTCCAACGACCCCAGAAGGAAAACATTGATGCCAATGGAAGCTGATGGCAAGAATGGCACCAGTGGCACACCCCAAACTTTTGGCTTCTTCGTCATTGGCACCAAAAGCCAAATCCCCACTGTTCCCAGGAGCCAAAGCGGCACCATGATTGTGTAACCAACCCATTTTGTGGTGTTGGCCCAATAAACAGCTGAGGCAACAGAAGAACCCAATATGAGAGCAATGCAGAGAACGAACTTCACTATGTTGGCTTGTGTAGCCACCCCTCTTGCACAGTAGCGGCGAACCAACAAGGCCAGTGCCACAAGACTGAACAAGAAGAGAGTGGAGATTGAAAGAAGGTTAGCAAGAACATCAAGGCTCGTGAAGAATGCAACAATTGCAGTGGCACCAAGCATCACAACCGTGGCATTGATGGGTGTCCCAGTTCTCTCATTTACCTAAATGGGGTTGCAATAAAAAGGGTTGTAAGCTACATAGCACAGACACAAATACGGGTTTTTATCATGGGTTACTTTTTTTTTTTTTACTAAAATAGGGTCTGTTTAAAAAAAATTATAAATTTAGGAAGTCGTGCCAATTCGGCACGACTTCATATGCACAAATCGTCTCAATTAGACACGATTTCTGCCTTGTCATACTGAAGTCGTGCCAACTTGACACGATTTCTGTCCTGTCATATTCCTGCCCTGTCATACTGAAGTCGTGCCAACTTGACACGACTTTTGTCACGTCATAATTTGTTTAGTTCTAATTAATCTCTTTTCATCATTACGTGTTCTGTAAAATCATTACTTCTCAAGCTATTTATTTTGCAAATTCACAACAATAATTCTCTATTTATTTTCCAAATACAATAAATTTTTATTTATCTATTTATTTCCAAATTCAATAACAATTTTCTTCATTTTTTAATTAATCAAATAATCAAGTTATTGTATTACATTACCGTCAAACATGATCCATACACGATTATTCAATTTTTTGTTCCTTAAAACTAACACTCTTAGAAAATTATGTATCAAATTAATTTTTAACATTACATAACTTACTACCCAATATATAAACAATA